>Ga0256404_1000058_pt1 | contig 239830 bp, 201 predicted proteins | sample RumenRJG_01DNA_FD_185990 | JGI IMG/M metagenome (GOLD analysis project Ga0256404, IMG submission 185990) | Bovine rumen microbial communities from Lethbridge, Alberta, Canada - RJG_01 | ecosystem: Host-associated > Mammals > Digestive system > Stomach > Rumen | place: Canada: Alberta...
AAGGATTGACCAATGATGAAGAGGCAAATCCAACTGTATAAAAAGAAAAAAGATAACCCCACCAATCGGTGGGGTTATTTTAATCTTCATCAAGCTCAGCAAGAAGATCATCGAGCTTATAAACCCGGTGATTCTTCTCTGCCTCTTCGATGGCTGTTTTGATAGCAATCTTGATGATATCAGTTAATTGCTTTCTTTCAATAAGAGCCATTGTTATCAATGGATCAAATGATACAATAATGATATTTTCAGTCATATTTATTCGCCTTCCTTTCTAATCTCAAGTCCATATTTGTCTTTAAGGACGTTTACGATTTCTGTGGCTGATGCTTTGCCACAATTTCTGAATGCCGCAATTTCTGAATACGAATAATTGGTTAATTCTCTTATAGTTTTTATACCCGCACGTTTTATGGAGTTATAAGACCTTACTGATATTTGATTAAACAAAGCTTCGATAGATTCATCAATGATATCTTTCTCCTTGATGGAAGGTATGATACCGGTAATTTTCTCGATCAAGATCGGTAATTCGATCTCGATTTTAGTAACAGTATTGTCTTTCCAAACAATTCTACTTGTTTTCTTTGTCGGCGCATCTACCATCCGTATATCATCTCTGTTGAGAAGATATACTTTACAATCAGCATCCTGAATCATTATCATATTATTCATAAGATTCCTTTCTTTAGGTCATTGACCCTACCTGAAATTACGGTTTTCAGTGGACCGTATTTCGAATAGTAATATATTATATTCTATTCATATTAATAATATATATTTGAAAAGTCAGAATATTATTTATACAAAAAATATACTTAAAATTATAAGTAAATCATAACCGGGATCGAAATGATTTATGCGAATGGAGTTAATTATCCGCAGAATATAGCGGAATCATCAACTATTACGGTACCATCAGAGGTACCAGCGGTGTTTGTGTTGCCACTTGTGATAATAATTTCACCCACAGTATCACCTTCTTTATGTAATAGACTTGACCGGTTATGATTATACTTATATGGGAACTGACCTTATCATTGATGGATACTGCTTTATCCATCAATGATAATTCCCATTAACATATTAAATATATAAATATGAAAAGTCAAAATGTCCCTCAATAGCATAGATAATTATAGTCATCCCCCGGATAATCCGGGGGACAATATAATTATTATTTTCTCAAATCGGGAAGCATCTTGAATTGTTTATGAACACCTGGGAAGTATTGTAAGACTGAACGTCTTTCTCTTCCCCAGTTCTGGAATGTTTTAGCATACTTAACAACATCCATGACATCGACATGATAACACTCGTAACCCCTGTCGCGATTTCTACCAACTATTTGCTCGCTGATGATAGGTGAACTATATTGGTCAAAGTTGATTAATAATGAAAGATTCTTAACATCAACACCAGTACCAAGAGATTGTGATGTTGATAATATTAATTCTCCTTCATCAAGATTAGCCATCTTTTCAGCTATCTTTAATCTACCATCAACCGCAACGATGTGAGTGTTATCGAAGTATGGATCCTTACTCATTTCTTCAATAAGTTTCTCCATTATACGAATCATTGGAACAAGTATAATGGCTTTCTTATTTCTGACTTCTTCAGGAAGGATAGCTTTCATGCGTTTATACACTGTGAATATATTCGATATAAAAGGAACTCCTCCTTGGTATGCCATAAGAGCATTGTAATATGTAGGCTTTATCAAGCCCTTTGTTCCATACTTGAAGTATTCATCACATAATTGACGAGGAAGATTGTAGTAACAATCCTGAAGATATACATTGATATATTCTTTTTGATATTCAACATATTTGGAAGAACCTACAAATCGTTGTGCATCCAACAAAGATCTATTCAGGATTTTGTCTTCCATTTCATCAGATCTACCTAACGTAGCTGATAGATACCAATTACGTTTGATATTACAAATGGCATCAAATTTAAGAATGCCTTTAAGATGAAGATGTGCTTCATCTATTATCTTTATTCCGAAATCTGCCTGTTTGATAACTTTCATCAAACCGTTCCAGTCGTCTCTCATAGCATTTTCTAATGATGTTATGGTAACAACACAGAACTTATGAGATGGAGCTTCATAAATATTGTTTGTAATATCTTCCTTTGGAATTCCTTCATTGATGAATTCATCAGTCCATTGTGATTTGAGAAGTGTTGTTGGAGCAACTATCAAAGGTTTCAATCCAAGTTTGGATATTGAATACAACGCTATGAACGTTTTACCGCGTACGTTCAAACGCCTGGCTATATCATCATCTTGATTTGCATCAAGAGCCCACCGCTTCGGGATATAAATCCCTAATGTATTAAATCATACAATAGCCGACGAACTTTACCCTATTCGGGTCTTAGCTGCTGATTGCTCATTCTTACAGTATTTAGGATTTAACCATGTACCATCCCAATGTTTCTTTCTACTTTCGTCGCATTCACGCTTATGCATATTTCATCATTACGTTGTAGCACATTGGACATTAGAGTCATCGTCCCAGCAATTCAATGGAGAGTACTTTACACACAGATCACTCTATGCGGGTGCCGGTAATAAGGTTCAACACCAGGTTTAAGTTCGCATGTTATTTTGTGAGAATTAGAAGTGGTTAATACTTTGATACAATCTTTTTGTAATTCAGAACGAGGTTCTCTCGTTGAACCCAAAGAGATTGTCTTTCCATTTGATGGAGTTATTTCCTTCTTCCATTTTGTTTCTCTTCTGATAACATCATCTGCAATATTCAGAAATCCCGAAGATATGTATAAGACATCTCGTTCATGACCGAATATAGGAGGTCTGTCAGGGTCATTACCCGAGTAGATGAAGAATTCTCTGACGGGTTGTTTCAAAGAGAAGTATTGCAGAACCTTCCTTTTGATTTCATCAGAAGGTTCTTTTATAATACATCCTGTAGTTGTCTTCTCTACTTTCATCACATCACATCAACTCCTCACCCTCGTCCGGAATATAATCATCCGCGACATTCTTTCCGTCATCCTGTTTGATGAGTTTTTGTTGAGCTGCTCTTTGACGTGCTGTCTTAAGAAGTTCTTCAATCTTCTCAGGATCAATACCGGGAATATGTTCAGCGATCAGGAGCTTATAGAACTCACGCGCTGTCTCAGTCATTGAATCACCATCAGCAGCCAATTCTTCCTTGGTCATGAAGATAGGTCCTAAGAGATCCTTCATACCATTGAAATTGCTGATAAGTTCATTGTTAACAGCAAGAGCCTTCTGCTGTGATGAGTTGAACTTGAATTTCAAGAATTGTAATATTGTAGGATCAATGTCAGTTGTCCAACGAAGTATCAAACGGTAAGCCTTTGTAACCGAAGGATTCAATTCAATCTTCGCTGAAGATACGAATGAATTTACTTTAGTATTTGCCAACTCAACTTCCTTGGCAAATTCCATTTCGGACATAGCACCTTGAATCATTGCAGATGGAATCGGTTGAGCATTGATTGCCTCATTCTTGATATTATCCATAAGCTCAGTATTGATCGGAGCGTCAGAACCAGGAATGTTTTCAATCTCAATCGGAGGGATGTCATTGGTACCCATTGGCAATGTCAACATTGAGCCGCCTTGTATCTTACCCATCGACTGACGATAGTTGAATATGTCATTTGCAACTACTTTACGAGAAACGAACTTTCTGATGATGCTATTGATAGTAGCTTGATAGTTCTGATCCATACCAGATTGACGAACTTTAATAACTCTCAAAGTTCCATTGTTAATCTGGAACAATACGGAATAGAGCTTCAAGAACATATACATTCTTGCAGAACACAAACATGGCTCGAGCATTGAATGTCCTTTACCCAAACCATCTTTGTTTATACTGAACTGGACAACGTGCTCAGCAGGTATGAATATAAATCTCAACATTGCCTGTTGGAATTTATGAGCTTCAAGGATAGCAACTATTTCATCATGCAATCCAGCATTATCTCTCATGAATTTGAGATCAAAGTTCTCGATAATCTTTGTAGCAAGTCTATCACAGAATAATCTATCTGGTGCAAAAGTATCATAACCCATTGCAGGTGATCTAAGAGTATAACCACCCAATCCAGAGTTCTTTCTTTGACCAGATTCCTCAGGACGAGTCATATCAGATACATAGTAATATCCTATAATCGTTCTATCAATTCTGATAGGAACCATCTTTGTTGAAGGAATCATCTTAAGATATATACCGGGTATGTGAGAGAACTCCTTTGATATTGAATCGGTATTAACAGGGTCTGTTGAATCATTCATTACAGATTCAAATATGGTTTCAGCTTTATCAGCCTTTTCATCCTTATATTGTTCTCTGTAAACTGCCTTTAATGCTTCTTCACTTGCTTCAATAACAGGAATGGAAACATTCTCTTTTACGCAATGAATATTAGCATTTGCTTCTCTTAAATATCTATCGTAAAGAGGTTTTAAATCTTCCTTTTCTTTTTTATCATCAGCAAATGAAAAATCATTATACATGTCATCAAATTCAGCTTCTGTGAATATCGGAACTTCCTTTGTTACCTGAACTTTCTTTCTTGTAACAGGATCCTCTACTGATTCTTGAACGAATGTAGTATCACCTAAAGATACCTCAACAACGTGTTCTCCATATCCAAAGCCGTTCATAACGGATGAATTATCGTAGTCATCCCATCCCAGAGAAGCGTTGTTCTTACCTTTCTTTGATGATTTTCCACTACTCTTGTACTTCCATAAGTCTTCAAATACCTTTGCATACGGAACTGCATACAAGTATGATTCTCCATATAACAAAGCATCATTAACAATATGATTCTTTATGATTTGATGGAGTTCCAAATCCTCTTCGACTTTCTGTATCTTTGACATGACAGTGTCCATCTCATTTTCAGATACTTTGGAATGGTCGAATTTTATAGTTCTGGATAATGTGCCATCAACATAATCAGCTTCGCAAATCATATCTCTTGCGAGTTGCACAGCTGTAAACAATTCAGGAATCTGAGATATAATCAAATCGAGATCTTCACGAAGAGCTATATCAGCCATGGTTGTAACAGGTAAGAAGGAAGCATCTTTTAATTCATTAGGAATGGAAGCTAATTCATAAGAACCTGTTCCGTCTTTCATTTTAATCTGACCAACCTTCTCAACGAATGTCAGATTGGTTGATAGATTATACTGATTAAGTGTCTTTGTTATGGTATCCCGTATTTCATGAGTTATATCTTCTTTATCAGCATATTCTGATTTATCAATACCAAGATCATCCATCAAGCCATCGATTAATATTCTTTTACTTGATTCTGCTTTTGCCACAATTATCACTTCCTTTCATAATTTATTTCAAGCTTGCAATTTTATCGGTATTCTTTGAATTATTAACAATACCCATATTTGCACGAAGATCCATTAATTCATTCTTTGTTGGCATGAATTTTATATATGGAACATATCGTTTTATATCTCTACCGATATCAGGACCTACTGCATTTTCCGCCATTACTATATAAGGTGAACCAGTAAACATTCCAGCAGCACCAATGTATTTTGGCATTACTTCATCGGTCGTATCTTTGATTAAGAAATCTAATGATGATTCCAAATCAGTAGTTTCTGTGAAAGCTTTACCGTATCGATTACAAAGTCCGGCATTATAATTGAACTCTATGAATGATCTATTTCGATTTGCCTCTCTGTATTGATAAGCAAACTCGGCAGTTACTTGTAATCCGCCATCACCAGAAATAGGTCCGTTCTTTTCATTTGGCATTTTCAAAGATACTGAAGTTGGGAATACACCGAAATATTTCTCCCAAGAAATAATTCTTGAACCTGTTTCATCTGTTACTATATTAAATAGAGAACAAGGATAATCCAATGCTCTATCAAATGGATGATATGTTCCGGTTTTATCATTGCTGAATTTGAACTTATTTCCAGCATTCGGGAAGTAATTCTCGTATTGATATCCATTATAAGAAGGAAGCAAATATCCCATGGTGAGCTTGTATTCATACATTATCCACATTCTGATGAATTCATAAACATCCAAGTTACGAGTTTCATTAAATGTCAATGATAATGTAGCACCTTTCAAAGATTCCAAAACATTGTTTGGTAATTGAAAAGATGCATTCTCAATAAGGTTCAATTTGTCATCAGTATTAGACATTCCTTGAACTGCATTACTGAGCAAGAAGTTCCAATTGTGTTGAATGATAGAATCATATCCAACTGTGCCAGTTACATAAACCGGTGACAGTAGCATAGAAATGTGCGGCATTCTCATAAATGAGGAAGCAAAATCTTCATCTGATTCACATTGTTGAGATAATTGAACATTTCCATTTTTGGTAGACATTATATAGCATTCAGGTCTGGTAAAGAATATATGACGGAAACCCTTACGGAAAGCTATGTTAGCATCCGGAGTTTTGGTTCTATTATATAATCTGAATGAACGAGTCAAAGCCTCACTGACACCTGAATACAAAAATGGATGTATTGGTGATAAAGGAGGAACTGCTTTATCGTTTCCAAGTTTCTCACGAACCGTTTCAATGTCATAAGTATCAAGACCAAAGTTTTGCATGGTCTCAACTGCAGGATCATCCAGAGGATTTCTGTGAGTTGTTGCACCGGAGTAAACAGGCACTTCTGTACCATCATCTTTGGTAATCTTTACAGGCAAATCTTCCTGACCTGGAACATTGACATCTCTCGTGAAATGTTCACTGGCGTCTTTTATCAAGAACTCGGGTTTACTATTCTCGATAGGTTGATAACCTTTCAACTCCATATGATCTTCAGGAGTCAGTTCTTTATAGTTCTTTGTTCTTTGATACGAAGTGTTACCTATCCAAATATTCTCCTTTTGTTGTATAGGTGATACGAACAAAGGTCCATCCGATTTTGGATAACCTGAATCATTATTGTTGTTATTAGCCATTGAGAATCCTCCTCCTTTCTTTATTTAATTTGACTTTCATAATCATCATCCTATCGACTGGTTCAACAGTGTCAGAACCGATTTAGTTACATCCTTTACAACTCTATTCAGACCGAACTGAGTCAGAGCAGATTTGTAATTTGCCGATGTTACAACGAGGAACAAGTACTGAAGATTTTCTAATGCGAACACAATACTCATTCCACAACAACTATTGAACATTGAGAGATACTGTGTACTCAGATCTTTATATCTAATAGGATTGATTTTCTTTATCAATTCCAAATATGTCATGAAGTTGTTATCAGGCATTGCCTTAACTTCTTCAACAACAGTCTTTATCAAAGTAGAATCTATCTTGTCAGCAATGATAGATTTTACAGGCAATGAAGCAGCATCCAAGGAATCCTTACCATCAATGCAACTGTAGAAATATGCGATTGTATACAGCATTGCCTTTGTGAGATTTTCACCTTTCATGTATAATCTCTGTTCCATAGGCGATGTTGTCATTATGGTATATACCCAACACATCTTCTGCATGAGAGATCTGTTCATTGTGAACTTGTTAGGATGCTTTACTAAGTTCAGAGCAAGATAACCAGCTTCCATTACAGTAAGAAGATTTCTATACTCAGAAGATGATGTTATGTTCTTCATAAAGGAAGAAGCAAAAACGAATACCTTCTGGTCATTTCCAACCTTTGTAACAAGGAAAGGAATTGTAGAAGGAACGCTTTTGATATTGGACTGGAATTCCTTATTGAAATGAATTATGATATCTCCTTTTTCAAAAGCACTGACAACTTTCTTAGCAAGAGCATCGCCGTTCAGTTTCATCAGAGATAATATCTCCGTAAGAGTTTCCTTTGTAACAAAATGTGATTTGTCTTTGAGAGCCGCTAACACATTTGCTTTTACAGAAGGCTGCTCATATTGTTTCTTAAATAATGAAGTTTCCGAAAGCTTCGGAAGGGCTTGTTCAGTTACGAACGTAATAGCCATAAAATCAGTCCTTTCAATATAATTTATTTTAATTTCGATCAAATAGTCTATCGAAGATTACTGGTGCGTTTTGAAAATATCCCCGGCGGAAAACCGCCGGTTAACATTTTCATAGAAGGTGGTTATAAAATGAGTATAAGTTATTCGACATTATATCGAGTATCAATGTCGATACTAACACCAGGAGAATCCTTTACGGTCACTCCATCAGACATTGTCTCGATATCTATTATAAATGAATATGACACGAACACGTATCCTATTGTACGTATTCGATTATATACTGATATATCTACTTATCATACCATGATAGAGTATCCGCATGATATTTCCATAAACATGAATCTGGATGGCGGTATCTACAAGATGGCTGAACAAACTGATGAAAGCAAGTCTCCTCAACTTGTAAGAGCCTCAAAAAGTATCAACATCAGTATGCAAGGATATATTGAGAAAAAGAATGCTCCTTCTTCAAAATTCGATGATTACGAAAATGGAATCAAGAAAAATAGTTCTCTGAATACTTCCGTAAAAGTTCCAATCGAATTATATGGATACAATGAAATGCTGACTCACAAAATGCGACAAAGAGTTCAGAGTGTTTACAAAGATTTATCATTACAAACAACTCTTGAGAATTGTTTCCGTAAGAATGACATATTAGATTTTGAAATAGAAACCATTCAGAATGCAAAGAAATGGGATCAAATATTAATTCCAAATCTTTCATGTCGTGACGCTGTCATATTTCTTGACACTCAGTATGGTTTATATGATAAAGGCGGTTTGATATTCGGAGATTGGGATGGTATTAAAGTTTGTTCATCCAATGTTGATAATGGAAAGAAAACAATACCAATCTATGTTGATTCAAAAGATTCAAATTCCGATATGTCTGGTATGCAAAAATACGGTGATACATTCATGATGGTAACACAAGCTCCAAATGTGAATGTATTAACAGAAACTGATATCGAAAGAGTGTTCAATTCATATTATGTTGATGATATAAATCTGGATACTCACGAAGTGAATATTGGTACTTTGAAGAAATTGTATTCTTCAGACTATGGTAGTAGACTTGCCATAAGGACGATAGACCGTACTAAAGAATTAGCAATACCGGATATTCTTCACAAGAGTTCATCACCATATGTTGTCAATACTTATATTGCAAGATTAATCGAGAATGTTACAAGAGTCGATGTGTCAGGTGCTGGATTTGATATTACACAATTCACGGTTGATAATCGATTCAATCTAATCTTTAAATCACCAATACGAGGTGTTGATATGAATACTCGATACAGAGCAAGATATGTTAATCATGTATTGGGAAACATTGATTCTGATTTATTTTCACCAACGACAACATTGTCGTTATGTTCTAATTAACGAAAGGAGTATGATATAAATGGAAGGTAATATTGAACGAGCAAAACAAACATTGCTCTCAGTGTCAATTGAAGAATTGACAAAGGACTTACTTGAAGGGATGTTTGCCGCATATTATGACAAAGCATCCAAAGAATATAAGGAAAGCAATTATGAAACAACAGATGAAATCATTCTGACAAACAAGGAGTATCCTCATATAAGAGAACCAAAGATTGAAACAACTCTTGGAACTCTTGCTTTCAATAGACATGTTCTCGAAGGCAGTCATTGTATTCAACATATAGGTTTCCAAAATTATCCTATCGATAAGAAGGGTCTTAATAAGCTGGATAGAATGATAAACGTTCTTCTCATACAGGATAAGATAACTCCTCAAGAATTAGCTTTGTATATTGATAGACGTGACCAATTTGGATTCTGGTTCAATGCATTCAATTCAGCAGCATTGTCTGCATCATTGGTAAGACCGATGGTTGATGTAAACAAAAAGAAAGATATGCTGTTTGAACAGTACAAAGAACAACTGAACTCAAACGATTCAGCAGAACAGATTCTTGCTATCAATAAGATAGAAAAAGAATTGATGACCGATGTTCGTAAGAATCTCGAATCCGATTATGGATACGACTTATATCGCTCAGGTGATGGTAATCTGGATAACAACTATAAAACCATCAACGTTATGCGTGGTGCAGTTATGAATGAAATCACAGGTAAATATGATACTGTAAAAGCATCACTCATGGACGGTATCACCAAAGATGATATCCCCGCATTTTCAAATTCAGTTGTTGCAGGTGCATATCCTTCAGCCGTTGGTACTGCTGAAGCAGGTTATATGTCAAAGATTATTCTTGCAATTCTTCAGTCTATTCATTTGGATACTGATAAGAATTCCGATTGTGGAACTAAAGCCACGATTCCTTTCACTATTACCAACAAGAATTCTTCTTATGTTCTATTCAGAAATATAGCAGAAGGCGGTAAAGTTGTCATGTTGAATCATGATAACATTAGCAAATACATTGGTAAGACTGTAAGAATGTATTCTCCTCAGTGTTGTACTCATAAAGACATATGCGCTAAATGTGCTGGTCACACATTCTTGAATCTTGGTGTTGACAATGCGGGATTGCTTGTTACCGAGATGACAGATAAACTTCTGAACTTGAAACTTAAATCAAAACACGACTTGTCTCAGAGTGCAAAGATTCTTTCACCGGAAGAATGTGTTATCAAACCTACTCAGAATCTATATTGTGATGAACATGATAACCACTTCATGAAAAATAAAACAACAATGAGAATGTTCATTCCTCGTGTTCTTGAAGAGATATCCGGATTTGTCAATGAAGATTCACTGATAATCACAATGGGATTGTTCCCCATAAAGTTCTATGATAAGAATGATAATGTAATAGAAGAAAACTTCCTGACAATTCCTGCGATGGTTACATTCAACAAGTATTCAGTTACACAAGAAGACGAAAACTATTACATTGTATCATATGATCCCGAGTCTGCTATATGTAAGATGACAATCAACCAGACTTTTGTCAACTGCGAATTCTTCATTAACCAAGTTTACTTATATTCGAAATCTCCTCAGATTCCGTATAATATGTTAACTGAGTTGATGTTTAAGTGCTTCGATATCAATAAGACAGACTTAAGAACTCCCGCATTGGGTTATGAGTTCTTGGCAAGAAGATTATGTCAAACTCCAAATGGTGAACCATTTGCATTTGCATATGGTAAAGATCCCAACATCGATCAGATGTCATACAAAAAATTTGCTTATCGAGAAGCAGTTCAAAAGTCAGGTGCTCTTCAGGGAATATTATTCCAAGACTTGTCAGCTTCAGCAAACTATGGTCTTGCAGAAACATTACGTGGAAACAAACCAGAACCTACACCTCTTGAATATGTTATCAAAGCATAATTATATTTCCTCCCCCATTACGGGGGAGGATAATATTTTAATAACGTTTAATTTGTTGCAGTACAGGAATCAGATGAACAAACAATTCAAACTTTTCACGAATTTGCATTTCATCATATCCTTCGAAGACATTCTTCTCTTCCTTCATCTTCTCAAAGAATTCATCCAAACGAACAACTGAATTCGTGTATTCACAATAATTCGTATAGAATGAATATATGATGAGAACAATTCTCAAATCAGGAATTGAGATTTCAACTGGAACATTGTTAATGTTGACAGTCTCTATGACATCTCGTTCACCTATAGTGTTATATCCATAGATGTCCGGTTCAAGTTTAACACCAATGAACTTCAGAACATTCTTCAGATTATCAATCTGAGGGAACTTATTGTATCTCGAAGTATCAACGGATTTACCATTGATATGAGACATAAGTATTGAGTTCTCTTCATACTGACTTCCTCTATACCATGTTGAAAGCTTTACATAATCCTTGACTCCAATTGCAGCAAGCATATTATAAGAATCATACTCACCAAATCTAACAGGATTGTCTGAATTTGCTCTGAGATGTTTTGAGAACTGTTTGGTCTTTACAGGCTGATCATATTTGGTTGTTCTACCTGTAGCATTTGTAGAAAGCTTCTTACCAGCTTCTTGTTTCAATACCCAGAAATATTGATAACCAATGACATGCCTATCTTCACTCTTCACCCATCTATGAAGCAGCTTTGTCATAATATGTTCTCTTATGAGAATATCAGGATACTTATCTTCAACTGCTATCAGAGCATCTCTGATATTAGTCTTACTGAGAGGATATACAAAGAAATGGAAACCATTCTTGATGATATCCTGGAATGTCAATTCAGGATTGTCGATGTATAAATCCCTGACTTTTCTGGCATCATCAGGACTGAAGAATCTAATGAAATCACATGCCTTTCCAATGACTTCATCCTTTGATAGTTTCTTTTCATTGTAAAGTTTGTATAAGTATTCATGGAATCTTTCCATTTTATTTGTCATAGAAACTTCGTACAATACGAATGGAATGATTCTGTTAACAACAGCAAGTCCGTTTGAAATAACATCAATCGGTTTCTCAGTTCCAGGAATGGGGTTTCCATTTTCATCGAACTCACAGGTCTTTGGCATGAGTTCTCTCTTACGGATATCTGCAATAACTGATTTGTTTCCAACACGTCCAGTTACTTTCTGACCCTTTTGAGGAATCTGTTTATGAACGGTTGTGAAAGTTATCTGAATATTTACTCTTCCTTCTTTAGTAACCCATACAGAATCATGCAGATATTTCTGAGCAGCCGAATACATATCAAGAAGGTCAGCATCATCCTGCTCAGGATGACCATCTACGATACTTGATACACATGCAAATATGTCAGAATACCATTGCTGAATTTCAGTGAGATATCTGTTACATTGTTCATTTTCTGTCTGTACATTTGCTTTGATATCTATATCAACAACCATTCCTTTGGTATGAAGATTTTTATCATTCATATGAGGAATAGCTGCTTCTTTCAATAATGAAACGAATGAGTTTTCTCTCATAGAACATATGATTCCATCCTTGACATATTCTCCCACATCAGGAAAAGCCTTATATTCATTTTCATCTCCATAACGATTCAGAAGGAATGATTCAGGATCAACTTCAACTTCGACGGTATCTACCATGTTATACGCCATTTTCTCAGCAGCATAATCTGATATTACTAAAGCATCTTCTGTTATATCCGGAATAACAGTATACACAGTTCTGAGATTGACACCTGCGCAATAGTTTCCATCAACATATGAAGTTGTACCCATTATAGGTGTATTCTCGGGAAGTATATCACCAACGTGTTTATTGGCTATGAAGTTCTGCATACGGAAACCATTTTTCTCTTTAAGATTAATAGCTTCCTGATAGACTGCACAAGTGTATTTGCCAGTCTTTAAATCTTTGAAGATATAACATACTGGTGATATCGGTGCATTCTTAAACTTACGAAATGAATTGATTATCTCGTAATCATGTTCTGCTTCCATGTACCACGAAGATTCTTTTCCGAAAGCAGTTTCAGGACCTGTCTGAATTCTTGCAAGTTCTGGTTTATCCAATACTACTCTTTGTGATGCTTGACGTGTATTCATATTTACACGAACCGGTGATGTCTTATCAGGGAATCCCAGAGCAGACACACCAAAGAGCGAAGGATCATTTGCTTCTTCAGCATACATATCAATCGCTGATTTGGAATTGATTGGTTTGTAATACTTTCTACGTGGAGTCATACCACTACTGTATGTTTTCTTTTTGCTTTTGATTTTACCAGCCATCTTCTATCACACTGCCTTTCGATTATAATAAAATATATCTATGTTGAATACTATATATCTTTTATTAGATATACTCTTCATTTGGACATATATTACACATATCGAAATCATCAATCTCATCATCTTGCGAGAAAAGATATAATAAAAAAGATGTGGAAATAGTCATGAACGTAAAAAGAAACATTAGTTTTATTATATTTTTTGCCATAACAATCTTCTCCAAAATAAGATTTCATATTATCCATCCGGGTCTACCCCGGATGGATAAATGATTCTTCTCTTAATTGTTACGAGGCTAAGAGTAACCCCGAATATTAAAGGTGTGATTTGAAGATTTCTTATCTTAAAGATGTGATGGAGTTTCCTGTAGTATCAACAAACTCAGAACCGATATCTCCAAGAGACTCAACGGAATTTGTTCCCGATGTCATGAACTGACCAAGAGAAAGTGCGAGTGCTGATATGTCAGGAAGCACATGCTTCACGCTGATAAGAGTTTTGATCGGATCGAGTCTAAGACCCTGTAAAATACCGAACATAATGATCTGGTTGACAACCTTCTCGAAATCATCAACTATTTTCTCAGCATCCTTGCCGAAATCTGTAGAGATTTCCTTACCACAAGCCTGGCAAACAAGCTTTCCTTCGTTTGTCTTTTTAACTGCGAGCATAGCCTTGCCGGAAGTGTTATCTGTGATAAGATGAACACAGTCTCTCTTGATCATCTTGGTGGACTCATTTTCATAGTTACCACCAATCTGCGGCTTCACATGTTTATTAGTTTCATATATCTTTGTCATACCATCAACGATGGGTCTGATATATTCGTGAACTTCTCTATTTATTTTCATGATTTATTCCTCCTATTACTTTATGCCATCGAGCAGAATCTTGCTCGCTGTAAGCAGATTTGTATATTTTGTGCCACAGTCTCTTACGTTGATAAAGAGAACGTCTGCAGTCTTGTCATCCTTCTTGAACTTGGTCTTCTGATAAGTTCCAGCAAGGAAGTCATAACACTGATGAGGTGACAGAATGTTGAGCTTATTATAAACCCAACGCTTGAGAGAATCCAGGAACTCCTTCTGATTCTTTGAAGTATACTTTGAATACTTATCCTTTGACATAAGAAGAGCTGCTCTTACAAGACGAGAAGGATCTCTTACGATATTCGGTGTGAATACATCCGCAGTTACAGGAATATCGGAATCGAGAATATTCTCATAAGTCTGCTCGCAATCCATTGCAACAGCTGCAGCAACTGCGAGTATCTGATGTTCATCGAGATTTGTTGTTACATTAGAAATCTCTTCAACGACAGGTCCGAGAAGATTCTTTATACAAGCATTGATATGTACAACGCTTTCCTCGATCTGCTCGTTAGCCTTCTTTGTAGCTTCCTTAGTCTCTTTATCAGCCTTTGTATCAATAGGCTTTCTCTTAGAAAGCTTCTCAGAAAGATATGAAGTAAAGAGTGCTCCAACACAAGCTCTTTGCTCAATTGATTCACCAGAACTTCTGAAGTACTGTTCTACAACTGATGTGAATGCAGGATCATCTACGTGATTGGACAGAGCATAGTTAAGAGCCTTTGCCGCTGAAGAGTCATCATCTGCATCGAGAATGAATCTGCACACTCTGCTCAGTCTTCTTACGATTTCGGAATAAAGAGCTTCCTTGCCTCTGGTTTCCTGGAAAATTCTTTCCTTTGGATCTGCAGATAATCTTATTCCCTGTGTACGAAGAAACGACTCTACGTTTTCAAGAACAACCTTATCCGCATTGGTAATAACGGTTGATGTCATTTTCTAAATCCTCCTTATGAATTATTATTTAATATTAAACGGTATGATGTTTCCGTTCTTTTTAAATATATGCATGTGAAAGTTTACTTTTTCCAAGTAAACTTCTTGATTGCATTACCAGAAGAATCGGTTGCATCAGACACAACGGCTTTCTTCTTATTGATGAACTTAGGACGAATACTCTTCTTAAGATTGTTATCCATCTTTGAAGCTTCATTGTATTCAGTGTCTATCTCCTTTACTTTGTTTCTGGGAAGACCTGCAACAATGATTGTTGCTTCCATGATTCCGTCATTATCATCCTTGGAAATATTTCTGTACTGATCGAATACACTGTCCGAAGGAATACGAGTATTGATATCAGAGAACACCGTTCTGAAATCAGTATCAGCAAACGGAGATGACAGAGAGTATGCAGTCATCAGAGTATTGTTCTTGATATCAGCAGAATTCCAAGCAGGCTGGAAACCTGAAAGAACCTTTCTTGTGATAGTCTTCTTGAGAGTATCAACATCTGATGCTTCTGCTGATACTGCAATGAATCTACCAGGAGTTCCGAGAATAACATCCAGATCGGAATCATCGATAGAATCCAAATCAGTCGGATGATACTTCTTTCCGAGGATTATTTTGATAGCATCAATGACATCATTATTTACGACGGTATAGTCTGCATCACCCTTACGATTTTCAAATACATCATATGATGCAATGTCAGCTTCAGCAAGTTCGATGAAGAGATCGTTTGTATTCAGATGATATGCTGTCGGGTCATCTTTATTCGGACAAATGATGAACGGAATAACCTGAAGATCGAACTCTGCCATCTTCTTGCAGAAAGGTACAATAGAACCAGAACCTGTACCACCTGCGGCTGATGTAATAGCGATGATAGGCATCTTTGAATTCTTGCATGCCTCATAGAGTTCATTCATATGACCCTGTGACTCATGGAAAGAATACATTTCAGCGCCTCTGGTTCTATCACGTCCAGAACCAGATTTCTCATCAGAGATTATCGGGATATATGTGATGTCTGAAACATCATCAAGTTTTATAGAATTGAGGATTGAATCAATTGCATAGTATGAAACATTCTCATTGAGTCCCATGTCCGCGTTTAATGCGCGGACAACATTGGAACCTGCCTGACCAAAACCTATTACGATATTCTTCATGTTAAATCACTTTCCTTTCTTAGAACGGTGCGCTTGTATCACTTTTAACGGTATCAGACTTCAGAGACTGCTTAATCTCAGCAAGAGGTTTGAGAAGTATTGTCTCATCGGGTGCGATACGAATTTCAAATATGTTATACATATTTACCGGCTTCTTAGTCTCTCTTGCCACAGTAATACCAGCTGTATATACTGCAGACATGATAGGACACACTGCTGCTGATGTGAATACATCAATTCCGAACTCTTCATTCAGATGTGCAAATACGTCAGACTCAACCTTGGATACTGTTTCTGTGAGATTCTCAGTTCTCCAAGTATTATATCTTTCGAGCTGTTCATCAGCTACCTTGAAACCAGGCTGATGAATGTGATTCTGTTTTACGAAGATAGGAGTTCTCTTATGGAACATCTGAGGAACGATGTTTCTTGACTTATCAGACTCTGAATACTCTGTGACATATTCAATAGATACACCACAAGTCTCAAGAGCAAATTCATCATCAGGCTGCTCCTTCAGATACTTCAGGTGATACTTCCAACCTATTATGAATACTATCGGGATATCTGCTACATTCTGGAAAAGGATTCCAAACTGATCATTCAACAGATTCTTCGCTATGTTCGGAATCGTGTCCGTAAGTATTGGTGATCCATTCGCATGTTGCTCGAGATAACGATTACGCATCTCCATCATTTTTGTGAGTTCATTCGCCATCGATATGGCCTCCTTTAATATTATATTTGATATGAGTTTTTCTATAATTCATTCCCATACCATTCAAATGATATAAATACATAAAAATATTTTTATCCATTTATATCATTATTGTGCAATGCTAAACAAAGTATTATTAAAATAAATATGAAGGAAAGTGATAAACTTGAAAATTGTATATATTAAATTAGAGAACTTCATTGGTGTTTATGCAGCTATGAAGAAACGATGTATTGAATTGTCTTTTGAAAATATAGACAAACCAATCATACAAATTTATGGTCCGAACAGAAGTGGAAAGAGTGTGCTTGAACAACAGCTTCATCCTTTCTCAAATATCAATTTAAATGGAGATGAACGAAATGATCTCCCTCTGATAATAAAAGGCGAAGTCGGAATAAAGAATATAGTATATGAAGTAAACGGAAAAGTTTACAACATTCTCCATACTTATAGACCAACCGGAAAATCTCATACTGTATCATCATCTGTTGTTTTAGATGGTGAAGAGTTGAATCCTTCAGGTGGTGTTGGAACAGCCAATGACATTATCGAGAAATCACTGGGTATAAATAGGTATTCGTTCCAGTTCACAATAAACGGAACACAACTCACATCATTTGCTCAAATGAATTCCACTCAAAGAAAGAATATAATGAACAAGGCAATGGGTATTGATATTTATGATAAGATTCATAAATTGGCCACAGATGATTATCGTTATGCAAATAAATTGATAACATCATTATCCAATACAAAGGAATTCATTCTTTCTCAATATGGTTCATATGAAAATATGATAACGAGATTGAATCAAACAAAGGAAGAACATACCAATCTGAACAAGTCTATTCTTACAACTAAATCAATGATTGATAAGTTGTCAGGTAAGCTGTCAATGATTCAACAACAAAACCCTCGTGAAGAGTTGGATGAAATCAATAGAACATTGTCAGCATACGAAAGTGCTATAGCTGTTAATACATCAATACTTAATGGAGAAGACATTTCATCATTATATGATAAACTCGTATCTGAGCAAATGTCTTTGAATAACAAGCTGAATGAATTACGTGGTGAACGATTACTCGTTCGCAAGGATTTGGATATTCTATATGAAAAGAAAAATAACATCGAATCTTCAATGAGAGCTCAACAGAACTTCCTGAATGATATGGAACGTCTTAAACAAACAAAAGAAAACTTACAGAACAAGATAGATTCTATTAAAGTTCAATATGCAATATCTGTTTCATCAGATACTATGAGAAGTATATATTCATTATCTCAAATGATAAATTCAACTTGTAAAGAGATTGTGATGTGCTTAACAAAAGAACAGCTTGAACTGTTTGCAACAATGATTGAAAACAATGTCGATATCAATGCTTTCATAGCAGAAGAATCTTCTTTATTGTCAAGAGGAGAAAATGAAAAGAAGATAGTTTCTGATTTGCATTCGTTAGTTAATAATGTTCAAGGTGATTATCCAAACGAGAACAAATGTTATATGGAGAATGATTGTATTTACAGACACACTGTCGAAGTCATGAAAGGATTCTTTAAATCCTATCAACAAGCAAATGATGGTGAAAATAAATTCACAACATATGACATCGAAAATATCTCCTTAGCATACAAAAATCTCCAGTCTATATACAGAATGCTCGAATCAGTTTCAATTCCACCAGAGGTTCAATATCTGTTTGATATCAATTTGATATTTACAAACTTACGCAATGGCAAGTTTGGTGTTGACTCATATACTATAAAAGATTATATGGAAGAAGCCGCTGTACTTGAAATGCGAGAAAGATATATCAAAGAACTTCAAGATGTTGAAAAGACAATTGAAACCATGGAGAATGGTAATGTAAATTCATCATTCGGAAATATGGATATTCAAAGCATTGAAAATCAAATATCAGATCTGAGTTCAAGAGATAATAGTTTGACAGAAACTATATCAGCTGTCGAAGAAAATATCAGAAACAACGATAGGAACAGAATGTCTCTTTCTCAGATAAAGAATGTGAATATCAAAGAATTGTCAAAGCGTAAACAAAAGCTTGTTAAGATGGTTGAATCTTATAATGAGATGAGTTCTCAATACAATGAACTTAGTAAAGACATGAATGACATGGTTAATAGATTCAACATTCTTTCCAAAGACCTCGAAACATTAGAACATGCTAATGCTCAATACATATCAACGGACGAGGAAATCAAAAAGAATAAAGAATCTGATTATAAGTATAAGATAATAGCAGAAGCAACTTCTTCTACAAAAGGAATGCCAGTTCTTGCAATTCGTGATATGATGGATAAATCTAAACGATTGACAAATCGATTGTTGGATGTTATGTATACTGGTGAGATACAGATACTTGATCCGATAATAAATGAATCTGAATTTACTATTCCTTTCAGATGTGGAGGAAATGTTTCAAATGATATTCGATATGGCTCTCAATCTGAATCTACATTGATATCTTTAACACTGTCGCTATCATTAGCTTCATCATTAACAAAATACAACATTCGATTACTTGATGAGATTGATGGTTTTATGGATCAACAATCTGCAGAAGTATTCGTACTTATGTTGAATGAGATGATTGGTACTTTGGGAATTGACCAGATGTTTATCATATCTCACAAGATGGCTCCCCATGCTCATGATGAAATTGTTCATGTTCTCGACATCGGAAAGATGTTTGGATTGAATCTCGATGATTAATTATTATCCCCTCCGATTGGAGGGGATTTTTCTTTTTGTTGTTAAGACCTAAAAGTGGAGGAAATTTGTGTATTTTAAATATATATTATTAATACGGATGATTCAAAAGATACATAATTTCATCCAAAATATAAAAGAAAAAAGGAGATTCATTTTATGAACAATATGCTTATTTCAGACATTTATTTTATGACAGAGGTCATTTATCACGATAAGATGACAGACAGAAGTTTAGAAAAATACGGAATAGTTATATCTGACTACACTACATCAGATATTTCTATAGAGAAGGGCTTTGTAATAATAAGCAAATCCTTTGCTCAGAAGATGAGAAAGACTATTCTCAGAAATCTTCCGGGTAGAAAATTGGTTGAAACGTTTTCGATATTTTGTTATGAAAACGGACTCAACCTAAACAACGACGAATTCAAGGAAGTTGAATTCGAGATGTTCAGAATTCTCATCGGAAATGGTATTATAAAATCAATAACACCATTAAAGATGATAAAAGCTTTTAAAGCCATGAAGGTTCATGGCTTTAGAGCTTTACTTGCCGCAGCGGTTAGCGGCGAGTCAAAACAAATCAGAGGTTGGCGCTGTTTAACATGCAAGCGTCTTCGCACTGATTCAAAGGGTGTTATGAAGTGTAATGGCTTCTATCACCCCGTACCCGAAGGGTTGGAAACGACCGAAATCTCGGCATTATACCCAGACAACAAAACTGTTGACGGTATAATGATGTCATCATACCTGCACAGCATTCCCAAGACATGCATGGTTATTAAACCACGCGTGCCGATTCGACTGACTAAGTCAGTTGTTTATGAGCTGGATGATCAAATTAATATCATTAGAAAAACAATGGATATAGATATCCGTTGACGTGTACGAACAGAACCCATCACAAATCAGATTATCGTAAGCAAGATAAATAGATTTGTGATGGAGAGCCAACTTCGCACAAGAAGTGCTCTCGCGTAGGAATTTGAAATTACAGAGTTGCCGGCGTACAAGCCGGCAACATAAGTAATTTATTTTTTTCTTTTTATCGAACATTTCCAACATAGTTGGGAGGGATAACATCCAGATTATCAATATTGATGATTAATTTGTATGCTACGGGGGTTTGCGGGTCAGATGATTCTTTTTGTGTTTCAACCAAGTTCGCCACTATTTTTGTATTAGGTGAAATACCAACTGGAGCCTCATGAGTCAATCTCTTTCCATCATCATACAATACTTCATATCCCAATGACAAAAGCTTTTGATATGTTCCCCTTAATCTGAACACAGGTTCATCGTGAGCATATGATTCTTCATCAGCCTGAATATCAGAATTATCAAAGTGAGCTATATCATGCAAAGACAATGCATCATGCGGAATCAATCTCAATGTCATATGAGATATTTCATCATACAATTTGAGCATGTTTGAATTTCCACCATTGTCAAGTATTCCATCAAACATGTATATGAATTCTTCTTTAGTGAATTCTACCATGTATGATTTGAAATACGATATTACTTCTTTCAATATCCTGAAATATTCTTCTTGTCCTAAAGAAGCGTAATATAATCCTGTAAGAGAATTATCAGCATATGTTTCTAATGCTCTAACGAGAGAACGAATCGTGAGGACAACGGAATCTGTATTGTTCTTAATAGAGAATAAGTATTTGTACAGAGAAGGATTATCTAAGAAAAGAAGAGATTCAAATGTACGAGGACCATCCGAAGAAGCACCAGAATCCAACATGACTTTGTCAATTATGATATTTGAGAAGTTTGACTTTACTGATGAATTCAACTGAGTAGAAGTCTGTACAGCTGCAATAGTATGCGACTCCATGTACTTTACAAAAGTATCAACAAAGTCTTGATTGTGGAATGGTTGTTCCTCAGATATAACCAGATCATATGAATACTCATTCAGAATATTATAGAATGAAATAGGATAATTTTTTCCTTCAAATCTGATACGAATATCTTCGTGGTCACGAGTGAAGATATTGTATTTCAGAATGTTCCATTGCGTAATGGATATTCCGAATTGTTCCATAATACTCTTATCGATATCAAGAGATATTGTATCATACCAATTGCGTTCAGGATCAACCAAGAACAAAGCCTGATATGCATCGGTTACCTGACGATACTGATTTATCTTTGTAGAATCAAGCAGCTTCTTTTCCAGATATTTGTACAACAAACGAACTTCTTCTAACAATGACGAAGCTATGTTAGAAGTCTTTCTGTCAAGAATGTTATCCAACATTGGCTTGAATGTTGAAGGTTCTAAGTAATCCATATTCGGAATAGCATTATACCAATCTGGCTTTGTTGTTCTGACATCGTAATCAAATGATGCTACTTGGAAAGGTATGCCAAGTTTGAAATCCTTTGGAGAACCGTCGGCATTTAATCCGTTGAATAATAAGTCCAAACAAGCTGCTTCTCCATTATAGACTCCATTAGGAAGATACATATCTCCTCTCATGGTATCGACAATTTCAGTTCCATCTGTATCTGTGAATTTGATTGTGAGATGCCATTGCATTAAAAGAATTAATGACAATACAGCATCAAACAAAGATATGTCTGAAGTTCCATTTATTATCATATTTGAATTTATCAGAGTATTCTTTGTTTCATTCTTTTCATCAAGAATACCTCTCAAGAATATTGTCAAATCCCACCAGATATCCGTAAAGGATAAATGGGTAGATAATTGAATATACTTTGAATTTGATAAAGTGTAATTCATATCCTGAAGCATCTGTTCCACTTCAGGTGTGTTCCACCATCTTGGGTCTCCTGATGTAATCTCTTCAACAGAATATGTTTTGTTGGAATCCCTGAATTGGAAATATGATGTATTATCCTCAGCAGTTCCAAATCTTCTAAAACAAATATACTGCTTCGGAATGTATTGTCCTTCATTCTCAGGATCTTCTACATAGACAGGAATTCCATTTTCAAACACTTGTTGCTTTACCATTATCAAAGTATAGATATCTGTGTATTCATATCCAATTAAATCTTTGACACGATAACATTTGTTTGTTCCTTTGTCAATAAGAATCTTTCGGAAATGTTTCAAGAAATCAATCATTCCATTTCCTTCCATTATAACAGAAGGCAAACCGTACAACGAGAAAAAATCATTTGCTGTAACGGTATTCATGTGAATCATTGAAGATGATTTATGCATTAATGAATTCATTGTTTGGCCAATAGCCATATAGATTGCTAAGAATCTAATAAATGAATCATAATTAACATAAATAGCAGAGAAGTTTCCTCGTAATGTACCGAAGATATACTCTCTTACCTTTGCATAGGTATCAATAAACTCATGAACTATCTGAGCTTCAACAGTTATGTTTCCGAAGATAGTGTTAGATGAATACAGTTTATGAGTATTGACCTTCATCAATTCGCCATCCTTGGCAGGACGGGAAACATGAATTGGTACGGCATAAGAACCTATATGCTTTAAGTATTCCAAATTAGGATGTTCTTCAAGAGTCTTCTGATAATATTCCGAGTTAATAAACATCTCCTGATATTTCTCGGACATCATGTGAATGGGTTCGCCTCTATAGATTTCTCCTTCCATATAATACTGCATATAGAAGTCATCTGGAATCGTTACGACCTCATCAGCTTTGATAGTCTGAGAACCAGCAAATGGAATTCCTGCAAGTCTTGAATAGTAAGGATTCATTTCAACATAGCTATCAATGTACATTTGTCTATACTTGACTAACAATGTTTGTTTAACATCAAACGGAATCAATATTGGATTCATGAGAATCTTTGAAATTTGTTCATCTGATAAATTCTTTTTTACCAGTTCAGCAATTATGTCACTCGCTTGATATTCATAAGATTCGAAAATATCTGTTTTGAGACATGCTCTAACATACATATCTCCAGCTTTCTTGATATCAACGGTTTCATATTTATTTGCTTCATGACGATTTTTGAATTCAGAGTTTGTTACAATCAATTGAATCTTTAACAAATACTCTGACATTGGGTTCATAGCAGATGCCATGATATATTCACCTCTCTAAAATAAGAAAAAATAATCCCGATTTATCGGGATTATTTCTTAATACATATATTTCAAATCATCCATATTATCATCTATCGCGTCTTCATATTCTGTTGGAATCACGCCACCTATTTCTTCTTCATATGGAGAACCAAATAAGTTAGATGCTCTGCGATTTAACTTACCTTCAAGAATCTCTCTTAATCTTGATTCAGTATAATTTCCGACAGGTAGAGGTTCATTTGGAAATAGCAGTTCATAAGTTCTTCTAAGCTTTTCCCATTTGAGAGTTGCAAGATAAATGGATAAGTTGTTTAAAAGTCCGTCATCACCTGCCGATCCAGCCATGGCATTAACTACGCCATTTACCAGTTTTCTATCATAACATATTTTTATTGTCTTTTGAGCATTCTTTTTGTTACCAAAATATCTTTTGTTTCCACGAATATATTGATTATATATTCTATCAAGATATATGATATCAAATCCAAAATATGTTGATAGGTATTCGGCTACAATATGACCGAATTCCCATAGAGATTGATAATTTTCATAGACGATTATCATTTCACCATTACCTTTTTCAGGTGGTTGCAATATCATCCATTCATAGATTTTATATAATGCATCATCACTTTTTAATGAAGCTACATATCTTTCTTCTGGAGTAGCATCTTTCAAATTCACATTGTCCAGTAAACTTGTTGTATATGCCAATGGATCCAACGTTGGGCAATATGAATGAATTTGAACATATGTCGACATTGTGTTGTTGATATATCCTCGTTCATGAACAAGCCTACCTGCTTCATCAAACTTAACACGATCTGTCAACTTCATAGCGGTTCCTCTTTTTGCTTCGAGAATACTCGAATCAGGAACATAATAAGTTGCCTCAACTAATTCTTTGGTAGATAGCATTTGTGATAAAACATTCAAGAATGCAATCTTTGAACACAATATCATTCAATTTCCCTCCTTTCATAAATGATGCTCCGGCTATCAAGCCGGAGCTTTATATTTTCACATTTCATCATATTCATCAGCACACTTAGTGACTTCATCAAAGTCTTCCTCAGTTGTGCTGTTGATTGCTACGGCTATGTATTTTCCTATTGCTTGCTCTGGATTCTTCATGCAGAACATATAGAACCAATATATCGGATCCATAACATCAGGAAGACAATGATCCTTTACGTAAGCATGAGTATTGAATATATCTTTCGGAATATTCCAAACGAACGGTTGTACCAGTTCAGAATTCAACGGAGTCTCCGAAAAGTATTCATCTTGATATTTCAACATTGTGTTGAGCACTTCTGTTATCTGATCATCATTCAGCTCAGTGTTTTCGAATCCAGGAGGTGCTTCTTGTGGTTTAAAGTCTTTGAGATATCTAAGGATATTATCCGATATCTCAGTTACCATTTCATCCTTGTTAGGAATAGTAACCGGTTGAAAAACCGGTTTTGTTTCTTCTTGTGGTGATTTATTCACCGCATAGTTACAATGGTTTTTAATCATTTGATACCATTTCAATTTTATCACAACCTTTAATTTTTAATACATCAATAAGGATCATCGATTCCTCTTGTGAAGAATTTCTTACTGATGATTGAATACATAACATCCCAATCGGATAAACCTGAACTATTTCTCATAGCGTACTGATCTGCAACTTCATGAATCTCTTTTGGAGAATGCATTTCAATACCTCTAACATTCTTGAACAGTTCTATTCTTTGTTCAGTTGAAATTCTGGATCTCAAATCTCTATCAGTATATCGTCTTCCACAATCCTGACATTTATATTCTGCATAGGTTTTATTTAATGGCACCATTCTATGAGAACCACAAACACAACCAAACAGATTTAATGAAGCTGGAAAGATATATCCATAATCGATACACTTTGGTTTTCCGTTACTTAATCCCCAATTGGCATAAGTCTCTGAAACCAATCCGACATCTCCAAGAACATATCCTTCGTCAGTCCATCTTTTCAGAATCTTTACAATTTCATCCTGATAGAAATTCATTTCTGTGAATGATGTGAATGCAGGTACATAGGAGGCCACCAACAGGTGGCCTCTTCTGCTTATTTCATGAGCAAACGCTACATCTTTCAAAGGCTTACAAATAGCCCACTCCTGCATATTATCTGCCATACCTTCTTCATCGAGAGCAAGCTTGAATGCATACGTATCATATCTAAATATGAATCGATTAGTACCAGTACCAATCTCTGTCCAATCAATACCACTTTCGTTCAAAGCTTCTATTGCTTTTTCACGTTTAGTGGAAGCTCTCATTCCATATTGATATGGCAATTCACCGAATTTCATTCTTACTTCCAATGGGAGCAAATGTATTCTTGACATATATTCTGCTTTCATTACATTTCTCCTATATAGAATAATTATTTATTCGGAAAATTCTTTTCTGCATATCCTTCCCAGTTTGCATACGGATCATCATTTGACTGAGGAATGGCCGGCTGAAGAGATGATTCGAATGCCTCTCTTCTGTTGTCGTAAGGATGCTCATACGCATTCTTCCAAGGATTTATCTGAGGAGGAATGGGTCTTTCCTCAACATAAGTATTGTCCCAGTTAGAAGTCACTGATCTTTCAAAACCAGATATTTCCATACCGAAAGCAGTTCCGTTGTCTGAAACATATGGAGCATATGGATTATTATAAGAATATCCATTTATGCTTTTCTGCTGAGGATTTTCATAAGAATTGGAGTCATAACCAAACTGGTCACAGCCATTATTGATAGGAAGCTTATCATTCCTTCTGCTTCCATCAAAGTGATCAGTGGGTCTGTCATATTTCGTTGTTTCAAAATAGCCGTTCGGATAGCCATTCTGATATCTCATTGGGTCTTCATGCTGAGCCCAAGGATTAGAAGGCTCATTATCATAAGACTTGTTTCTGTCGAAAGGATTCTCAACAGGTCCGTTATAAACATCAGTTCTATAATTAACATCAGACCTTCTGGAACCTTCGAAGCCGGAACGATACTGCTGGTTGCTATTATAATTTTCTCCTGAATAGAAGAATGTTTTTTCTTCAGGGTTATCATTGTAACAATACAAATCCTTGAAGTTTCCTATCGGTGTGTTTTCTGGATAATCCATTTAGATTTCCTGACGATTTGTTCTTACCCAAGTACTCCAACGAGTATGACAGTAAGCTATCACCCGGTGTCGAATCCGGGCTAATTATGAATTAAATATTAATCGTCTTTTCCTTTTCGTAATATTTTCAACATAATATATTTAATCCATTAAAGCATTTTTAAAATGCTTGATGTGAGATTCTCAAATCACAAATTAACTATTCATGGGTATCTTGGTTATCGATTACCAATTAATTTGTGATTGTTATATAGATATATTCTGATTTTTGGATGTTATCAAATCAACAATTTTCCTCCTTTTTAAATTTTGTAATAGTATGTATCTTGGTATGGGATAAATAATTATCCCACCAAGAACAGAGTAAGTTGCCAGTTCATCATTTCGAGAATTTCATCAACGATATTATCCGATACAGTTCTCCACAGAACTCTGAAGATTTCATACTCGGAATTTATCTTCTCAAGCTTGCCAACGGACTGAGAGAAACCATCAGTTCTCTTTGTAATCTTCTCCTCTAATGACTGAGGTAATCTGAACATCTTCTTTGCAATCTGTTCATCATACTCATTCATTCTTCCGGATACATTTGTCTCAATTACGCCGGTATACATGATACCGAGATCCTGAGCAAGTCTGTTCATAACAGAAAGAACAATTCCAAGCTGTCTCTGGAACTGAGATCTCGGAACGGGAAGTGAGATGAGATAGATTCCATTAGGAACAGTATCAGCTTCAGCCTCTCTGAGGATACAACCTGAGTTTGCGAGAATAGGACGACAAGCACTGTCGAGCTGTTTCATTCTTTCAGCTCCGCATCTTGCGTTCATATATCCCTCATCCTGCATGAGAATCTTCACGCTCATGAAACGCTCTCTGAACGCTGTCGGGGGATAAGCTCTTTCTGTAAGGGCTGCATATGGAACGTCTTCCGAAGGACCCAATACATGATTCTGTAATGATGTGATGTTTACCATTGTTTTTTCCTCCTTGTGTGGAATTATAATAAATATATTTATTATGGCATGAATGTGCATTATTCACTCATGCCACATAAATGATATAAATACAAATATAAATTTTATTTTTATTTTATATATTTGCATTTGCAAGAAACGATGCATTCTGTTTACCCATATAAACCGGGATTGATAGTGAAGTGTTCTCATTGATATCTGGTTGAAGTGCAAAGCCACCCATTGTTGAAAAAGGATGTCGAATTATTGTGACCATTCTATTTTGATCATTTGCATTCTTATCTTTTCGGACATCCCTTCGTTTAACTGCTTTAATCATCAACATTCGTTGATTACCATCATTCTCAATATGAATAACCGCAATAAAGTCTGCCGCTTCTTGAATGTCCCATGCGTTCGAGATATTAGAACTTCCAAGAACAGTTGAAGTTTTATCAAAACTACCTTTAGCCATCAATGCATCTACCTGTGCCGCTGCTTCTCTGTTCAGCTGATGTGCAGTAATTACAGGTATCTCATACTTAGCAGCAATTGCTTTGAACTCATTCATTATTGAACCAAGCTCAAGTTTCTCAGAATTTCTTATTTGAGAATCAGAACGTGCTGAACGAATTCTCTTAAGATAGTCGAAGAACAATGCTACGACATGCTGATCATCATTGTTGAGAGACGAAATGATTGCATCAATATCATCTGTTGATTTTGTTCGATATCCATAATACAGAATAACAGCTTTGCATCCATTTTTATTCAATTCATTTTGAATCATCTCAGATGCTTCTTGTGGAGTGAACATTGTTATGTCTGCATTCGGGAACAGTATGCTCCACAATCTTCCGATGGTTTGCGACATAGTATTCTCCATAGTTATATACAAAGCTATCGGAGTCTTACCATTACACATCATCTTCAGATTTGGATTAAATCTACAAGTATCAACCATCGATGTTAACAGCATTCCTGATTTGAAGTTGCCCGGAATACCTGCATAAACATAGACACATCCAGGAAGATATCCGGGTGATAACAAAGTATTCAGAGCACGAATACCCGTGATGATTGCATTCTTGTCATCATTATATGTCTGCGTCTGAGCTACTACTGAATTCATCTGGTCAATATTCGAAGTATCGAAAGTATTTGATGTCGAATTAACCTGAATAGAATTGTAGTCATTTGCTATCTGTGTAGATATCTTGTACATAGTATCAACGGTTTCTTTGATATTATTACAGTCTACATCATCGGTTATCAAATCAAGAGCTTGGATGAAGGATTGTTTGGATGTTAATATCTTATGATACTTAACATAGTCACCAATTATTTCAAGTAATTGTTTGGCTTCAGACTCAGTTTTTATTGTTAACTGTTCACTTCTCTTTTTGACATTGTCAATGATTTCACGTTCTTCATTTTCATCTTCCATCATTTCGATTATCAGATTTAATGAGAACACATTTCTCTCAATATAATGAATCATTCTATTGATTGAAAGACAATCGATTCCTCTCTGAGGATAGACAGTAACTGCTTTCTTTATTATGTTGACATATACCGAAGAACGAAAACTTCTTTCTGGGTTACAGAGAATAGAGAGCATGTCTTTATAAAGATTTGGTCTTAATGTTTTCACATATATTCACACCCATTTCAATATTAAATTTTAAAAAGTATTATTCAGTATTGTCATTGGGGAATATATCCATTCGGAAGTTGTTTGGGTGTAAGACCAGCATCAAATATGAATGCCTTTGTTGTTAAGAGATACTTAACAATTGATATGGAAGCTCTGAGAACTTCAAGATCATACTGAGTTGATGTGCAGAACTTTGATGAAGTAGACACGTCATCCTTTATAACATCATATGAAACATAATATGTATCAAGAGTACATATCAAAGTATTATAGTCTTCCAGATTAAAGTCAGAACCGTATTTCGATGTGTAAATGATTTCAACCATCTTTCTTAATGATGTATAGAACACTTCGAGAACCTGTTCAAATTTCTCATCATCTTTGTTATGATCTTTGAAATCAAGAATACGACGAACTCCATACTGAAATGAGTTTGGAACTGTTCCGAAATCGAAAGCTGATTCTATGATATGAACACAGTCATCTATCTTGTCAGCGATGAACTTAGATTCCAGATAGGACTCACAAGTTACTGTTACCAGAGTATCCTCATGCTCAAAACGTAAATCAGATATACGCTTCTCATATTCTTTTCTACCTGCAGGAGTCAGAGTTTCATCATTTCTGAGATCAGCTTCAAGCTGTTTGATATAATCCTTCGGAGGTTCCTTCAGGTCATAGAAACATAAGCATTTCTCATCATATACTGAAACAATGGCTTCAGGAAGTTCTTCATGTTTAATAGTATATGCTGCATTAAGAGGATGATCTTCTGTTTTGAGAATGGCTGCCAAATCCTCGATATCAGTCTTTGCATGATAAGAAGTTGTGCAAGCAAAGAACATTGTAGCATCTTTCTTAACCAATGCCATCTGCTTCAGATATGTCAAGTAATCCTCATCCATGAATTCCTTTGTATAGCTTCTTGCAATAACAAGAGTTGGAGTCTCTCTGTCGTAATCCTTATACAAATTCATCCAATCAGAATGATTGAATTTATGATTATACAGAATTATTCTCATCTTTGATTTACCAGCTAAAGCCAGAGCAAAGTCTTCTGCCATGGATATGGATATTCTATAATCACCCGGAAGGTAATCTATTGTATACATATCCACACCCATCTTAGAAGAATCAGTCTTCTGGTTTGTTATGATAGATCTGATAGATGTAACATTTCCGTTTTCATCGAACTTCGGATCAAAAGCCTTCGATAAGATATTCATCATTTCATCATCATAGTTTGAAGCTACTCCGATGATAGAATTAAAGTTATCTTTGTTGAGAGGAGTAATCAGGGCGTTTTCCTTATCAAACTCTGAAGAATCAGATACAAGATACTTCTCAACCTTGTTCAGATAATTGAACATATTTCTCTTGTCATCAGGAGTTATGCATAACTCACGAAGACGCTTATACAGTTCATTTGCAAGTAAGATACAAGTTGTTGTACCATCACCAACATTTGAATTTACTCTCTCACATATCTTCTTGATTGTAAGATATACAAGTCTCTGATAAGGGTTCGAGAAATGCAAACTCTCAACAGTTTTGAAACCATCCTTCGTTGTAGAGTTATCACTCATTTCGGATATCATAACCTGTGAGCCGTAAGGACCATAAGTGCATCTGAGAGCCTGACACATTGTTTCGAAGGTTTCTAATACCAAAGCATTGAAATCCTCTTCAGGAATCATATTAATGTTTTTCTCTCTGGAATATCTCGTAAAGTCCATTGGTTGATTGGGTATGGGTAAGTTTGGTCTTTTGTATTCTGATGAAACTTCCGTGTTCGGGTGAATTACCTCGCTTTCATTCTTTTTCTTTTTGTGTTTGAACCAACTCATTTTTCTTTTCTTCCTTTCTGGATATTATTTATTTTATCTGATTTTGCATCAGATGAATTCATTTGTTTTAAAATATCTTCCTTTTTCAATGAACCATTAAAAGATACTTTCATTTTGGGAAGTTCAGAGCTTCTGTAATATTCTTCTATGATGTCGACACCAGCTTCCATCCGAGCCATATCATATGTCAAAAGTATGAAAGCTCTGTGAGCAATAGTACAAATAGCCATTGCATGATTATACATGATATTGGTATATACTTTCATAACCTCTTGATTTACTTCAGGCGGTAAGTAAGGAATATCTTCACATTCATTCAGCGGCGGTGGCAAGTTCTTGATGAATGCTCGTCTCACATCTTTATACCCCATAATCGAACAATGTATGTTTTCACATTTGGTGATTATGTCCGTTCCTGACAAGATTTCAGATGGCTTGGCAAATCTGTGATTTACATATACGCGCATATACTCATGTAACTGATTATTCAGCATTATCATTAAATCATCAAATTCTGGCGCATTATAATTAGCATCTCTTAACATAGACTCAATGTTCCTTACTATTTGCAATGTGCCTCTGACAATCCTCAAGAATGAGTCAAGGTCTCTCTTGTCTTGTCGTCGATGAATCAATCGTTTTAACTTGTTTGACATATTATCACATCCTTTCGTCTTAGCAATATATATACGTCAAATCTCTATTATCCTGAGAAAAACTGTGTTCTTTATTAATGAATATCTATATCTAATATCTAACGATATATTCTGATCATAAACAAATGTGGTATCTCTAAATCTATGGAAAACTGCATCTTCCACTGATATCATATTCGCTGGATTTACATTTGTCCCAGCATACAATTTTGACGTCTGTTCATATGTTATATTGAACCTTTGAACCAATTGACAGTTATGCATTCTGAATAATGGTATGTCACCAACGTTGTTGTCAAGAGTCATAATCGTTCCAGTATGAAAATTACTTTCACCAGGTTGATTTCCTTTATAAGACATTGAAGATCTTTTATCTGTAATAATAAACTTTTGGTTTTTCTTCAATGGGGAATTGCGTTGTTTATCATTTACTTCTTTGAGAATAACTGGATTGTTGGTTATGTGCTGAGTCATGTCCATACGTCCATAACTTCTTTTAGCTAACTTTATTTTTGTTATTCCACATTTAAATCTCTTTTCTATTCCACGAGATTCAACACCGTACAATCTTCGTGAATAAGCAGTCATCCAATTTTGTTTGGATAATGAATCTGTTATTGTTGGATATACAGAGAATGGAAAACCTCCAACATCAAACGGATCTGAAACAACAAAGACTTTGCAAGTTACCTGTTTCAGAATCTCATCAAGATACTCATATTCAATCAGCTGAGCATTGTTAATTACGATTACATCAACTCCAAAGAATTTTTCTTTATCAAGAACCTTTGAAACATACTGTTGTACAGGATCAAAATTAGGAGCAAATGTATCTGTAGATGATAGAGTTATTAAATCAAAAAACAAGTCTCGATAATAAAGATATCGAATAGGTTTATTTCTGTTCAAAACGACATTGTCTTGACACCCATCTATGAACATAATTTCTTTAGTTGCATCCTGAGCAAGTAATGCAGCTCGTGCAACATATCTGAATATGTCTGTTCCAACAATTCCACCACAATAGAAAACTTGTTCATTATCATTACAAGCGAAATCTTGTAAATTTTCAATCATTTCAGGTATCTCAATTATGTTATATTTCATATAATCACATCCATTTGGGAAGAAAGTTTTAAGTTGGGTCGGGGGCTTTCGCCCCCGCACCTTCTACATTGGGAGTAGTTAATGATTAAAGATTGTAAAGCACATCGAGTGAAACAGGCTGACGTGTTTCTCCTTCATGGCTGATTACAGGGAACCACATGAAGTCGTTCTCATCATGTCCGAATACATTGGAATACGGAATACAGAAGTCTCCGTCAATCTTTCCTGTTGCAGGATCCTCGAGCATCTGCTCAATAATCTTCTCAGGACGAAGGAAACCGATGTGATATGGATAACCGTCTACAGGATTGATCTCTGTAAACTTGATGATTGCGTCGAGTGCACGCATATCGATTCCTCTCTCCCACAGCTGAGCCAGAACCTCATAAGACTGCTTTGCCTGAGCAATGTTCTTCGGGAACATGAAAGGCCTGAGAAGATTAATTACATCCTTATCATAATCACGGAACATACTCTCCTGAGCAAGCAGCTTATCTACAGCATTCTTAGGATTCTGATTTATCAGAATATTCTTAGAATGAATGGAGATTCTGATTACTGCATATGAGCCAACGCCGTTTGGTGAATTCCACTTACGAACATCGAGTCCGTGAAGTTTGAATCCGAGTACATCATCCTCGAGATATCTCCTGATGTCAGCACATGTGATAGGATAAATATCCTTTTTGATTCTTTCGATATTTGCACGATTTGCCATGGAATAAATCCTCCTTATGAAATTTATATTTGTAATATGATGTAGATGGCGAGCACTTTAATAATATTCTTTTGCTGTGCTGACAGTTCATCATATTTTACACCGTATATTCCGGATGAAAGACGGTTAATCAATTCATCCGGAATTTCATCATCTACCGTTTTCTTATGAAGCTCAGCACTGAGTTCATCTTCGGTAAAGTTCTCAAGATATGCAGTGACATATGTGACTTTCATATTACCAAGTCTATTTTTCTTGGCTGATAAATCATTGATAATATTACTTGTAATAGACAGTATTTTCGGATTTGTTATCATTGTCGAATCCGTTGTTGGAGATACTTCCATATCAAGTGTGATATTATCACAGAACTGCTGGAAAGTCATGTCCTTCATCTATATCCGCCTCCATATCCAAAGCCATCATCAGGAAATGCATAATTCCTTTCGTCATATTCAGAACGATAAGGATTCTGCTGTTGTGGTTGTGCCTGATACTGTGACTGTGAAGAATATCCTCCCATACCATATGACGCAGAAGAGTTTCCGCCATTTGTATTATAATTTACAGCATTATTCACTCTGCGTGTCTGTTGCTGAGGTGCATATCCACCATTACGATACGCCGGCGCTGATCTCTGCTGAGATCTGTTGCTGTACGGAACCGGATCACTTGCATATCCATATCCATAAGAATAAGGATTGGTATTCTGCGGTCTATTATTGTATCCGCGATTTGGTCCTGCCTGATAAGGCTCTGATGCATAACCAACATCATTTCTACGTGAAGTTGGATCGCATGACTGTGCACTTCTCTGAGATCTCCTGTTATCACTAACTGGAGTATCGAACAAAGAATCCATATCAGGTGATTCTACTCTTCTGGCTTCAGATGCCATGTCAATACCAGCTTTCGCCATGCCTGACAGAAGATCAAATACCTGATCAGCTGAAATGTTTCTGTCCATTGTGTATCACTCCTTTAAATATTAAATTTATATTTCATCATTCTTCGATTAATGATAATCATAAGTTATCCTCTCTGAATGATTAAATATCATATTACATTTCCAACATAATTCTCAGGAATATATGTTGTTTCTGTTCCATTCTCGAGTTCTTTACGACGTCTATTGATATCGTAATCTATCTCGGGAGTTGTTACTCGGGAATATCCATGATCTTCTTCCCAGATATATTTGTCAAGGCTTTCGATATAATCATCTGACCACATATCTCGTTCTTTATCAACAAGAAGGTCCTTGTACGCTCTGGAAGCATCAGATTCTTCCTTTGTATAACCATATGCATCTACATATTGATTATTATTCCAATAATCATTTTGTGGATAAGATGAGAGCACAGGCTGGTCATATGATGAGAATGGATTCAGATTTGCATATGGAGGATGATGGTGTAATATATTTTCATCCACTAAAGGTGTGTCATCATACCTTCTTCCAAACATATCAAATCTATGGTTGGATAAATCCGGATTGAACATCGGTCCATAAAGAGTTCCATATCCATGATAAGGATCTGAATAGATATCATAATTCTGATATCTCGGATCATTTATAATATCAGGATTTACGCGATAAAGATTCTTTAAGAAAGCTGCTGAATCACTAACCTTTACCTGTGTCGGAGGATAAGATGTATATCCATATCCGTATGATTCATTGTTATACGTATACGGATTTCTTTCCGGAGTCGGAGCCGGATCAAGAGGCGTTGGTCCTCTCGAATCATTCATTATTCCATCTCTATTTGTGATGGGTTCGTACGTATGAGAATCTATAACAGTCCACTCACGTGTGAATATCTTAAATATTCCACCAAAGATTCCCTTGAAGATTGCTTTAATTCCTCTGCCTATGAAACAGAAGAAATTACCTATAGCATTAAAAAATCCCATGAGATTATATTCCTTTCTATTTAATTTATCAATATTGATTTTATTAAATGAGACAATTCCTTATCCCATCCATCTAAAGTATATACATATATAAAATATATTATTCCCCGGGATTAACCCGGGGAATATTTAACATACTTTCTTTTGTTTTTATTCATTATTTAATTTAGACACGGCAAAATCCGAAGTCTTTTTATATGTTGATTTGATATATTGAGAAGCCGGAGCATGATAAACATCAATTTGATATACTTTATATTCTTCATTGTCATCAAATATGTGGATGTCCATTATGTTGGTTTCATCCTGAGATAGGAATATGAACAAATCATCATTCTGTTCTGGTGCATCCTGAGAGTCCATCAATTCACAAGGAATTAGTAATCTTGATACTGCTTCGGATACTTTCTCACACAATACACAATCAGGATGAAAACTGATAAGAGTTTTCATTATTTCTGACGGATTGCTATTCTCGCTACTTTCACTTACTAACATATCAACGAAGTTGGTATGTAAACCTATACTCAAGCATTTCTGGATATTTTGTTTTTCCATATCTCGAGCAAAAGCCTCAGCGTCAAAGTCTGCGTTCTCATCAAGTCCGACAGTATTAAAGGCTTCTCCTTTTGGAGTAGTTAACCTTATGAATTCATTCGCAACCTTTTCGATGCTCGTGATGATTGAAGGTATTTCTTTTCTCATTATAGGTTGAGTTAATTCATAGATTGTCGCGATTGCTTCTGCAACTGAAACTTGAACATTGCATGTCCATCTTTTACCTTCATCAAGATATCTGGACAAGCAATTACGGTTTTCTGTCATTCTGTAAATTGAATTTCTGACATACTTGAAAGCTATCATTTCTTTTAATGTCATTTTGATTCCCACGCTGAAAAATACCTTCTCTTCAAGCATTGGACATCTCTGTTGCATCTCCAATATTTTCTGAAGATTCTTTATAGGGTCTTTAAATAATGGATATAAATCATGTGTGGTTATTATTTTTAAACCTTCGCCTGGAACTGAAATGATTCCATCTTTAACGAGACCTTTAACTTCCATAATTTTATACACTCCTTTTATTATTTGACGAATTCATAATCCCAAATACATACTCGTATGGGTTGATTTCATATTAAATATGTATATACAAAATAATTTTCTTTATAGAAAGGAGAAAAAATAATGGCGAAGAATAAGTATATTCTCCCGGGTGTTGGGGAACAGATTGAATCTGAAGATGGTACTAACAGCATGTACCAATCCACACCTTTATTACACGATTATTCAACTCGCTTATTTGGAGCTCCACCACAATTAACTCGTTTAAATGATATGAGACTTCTTTCTTCAACAGAAGATTCCGAAGGTGCTGTTGGAGATTATTATTTGGAAAGAGTTCTTCGTACTGCTCAGGTTGCAAACTTCTGTGTTGGTAGAGCAATCTTCACAGGTGGTATGTCATCACTTGCAAACGTTATCAGAGTATGTGGTCAATATGCATATGCTTTATCCAAGTATGACATTTATGGTCAAAACGGTGCTGCCAAAACTGGAGGTGCTGCAAAAGCTGCTCAACAAATGAATTCTTTACAGGCATATCAAAATGCTTTAAATGCCGACGATAATTTCAAAACAACATTCAAATTCACAACGTCGGGTTCTAAATTGGGACTTGATGTTGATGAGGGTGCTGGTGTATATGATATCTCCGGAATAGGAGCCGATTCATTTATCAAGTCAATCGCTGACAGTATAGACAGTGGTAGTGGTGGAGGAGCAGCCTGGAGTTCTGGTGATGGTAAAGTTACTGGAACAATCATGTCCGCATTGTTAACTTCATTCTCCGTTCAACAGCCATTCTACACATTCTCTTCTGACTGGTCAACATATATCAACAATGTTAAGATGATGATAAACACCGCAGTTATTATGCTCGGTTTACAGAACGCATGTGTTCGAATAGGTGATTACTATTATCCCATTGCATTGAATGTAAAAGAAACCAAGGAAGATGATTGTTGGGCTAACTACAGATATATTACGCCAACTGCTCAACTGGGTGATGTAACTGCAGCAGATGGACAAAAAGGAGACACTCAACAATATGTTTCCTTCATGGTAAACAACCCTACTGGTATTCAAGAATCATACACAAATAGTGTTGGGGATTCAATGATATATTCTAACTTCATCAATCAGGGTACACAATACGGAAATGAAATTGCATTCATCACAAATTCATCTGTAAATAAAATTGATGATTCGGTAATAAACCTGATGGGAAAAGCTACAAACGTTGCTGAAAGTATTCTGTCAAGTTTGTCTGGAGGTGCCGGTAGATTCACTGCAGCTATACTCGGTTCAATGTCTCGTTCATTTACAGGTGATCATACAATCTATCCCCAAGTATTCCAGAGTCATACAACTCAATCATCTGTAACTATTCCGATTACATTAACAGCTTCAAACGGAGGAGCATATGCTTATCTGACTGAGATACTTGTTCCTATGTTCTTCTTAATGGGTATGGCATTGCCTCGCTTATCAAAAAATAATGCTGCGGCATATGCATATCCTCCCGTTGTACAATGTTCAATTCCTGGCACATGGGGAACTCGTCTGGGAATGGTAACTCAGTTATCTATTAATAAGAATCCAAATGGTGATACTCGTTCTATTAATGGATGGCCTACTCAAGTTACCATTTCTCTCACAGTAACAGATTTAGAGCATACATTAGTTACTTCACCAATGAATGAAGTTGCTACATTCTTGAACAACAATACGATGTTCGATTACATTGCTCAATGTGCCGCTGTTGACAAGTACAGAGTAAATGGTGCTGTTAGACTTGTTTCAAAGTTAACACTTGCATCTTCTGCTATGAACAACTTCCTCCAGAATCTCGGAGATGGTATTGCAACAGACTGGCATATGCTCGGAAACAGAATCACTGGAAATTATCTCGTATAAAAGAAAAAAGAAAACCCCGCCAATCGGCGGGGTTTCTCTTACCATTCATAATTCGAATGGTAGCATCTTGCATCTGGTCGCATGATAATGAGCTGCTGGCCAGCGCCAGGCCACTCTCCGACTTTTACTTTCCAACCGAAACTTTTGATTCTTTCGACTGCCTTCATTGAAAGATCATCACCTTTTATAAAGTCAATGTTCGGTTTTCTGCAACCAAACCACGGATCGATGAATTCGCTTTTCGGCTTTTCATATCGATAGCAAAGATAGGTTGCAATTTTCTTTGGGTCATTCCAATGCTTCTCGAGTTTGTGTTCAAAGAATTTATCATGGTCGCACATTAACTTCAGTGCATCACCAAATGATCTGAACGCGTTGATCATATGCATTGTATCTGTAGTAGTGTTGTTATTCATATTTTAGCCCCTCCTTAAGGCTCATGGTCTTATTGTGGTAGACCAAACCATTTTAGATATTTGGATGTTCATCCCGGTTATACATCTACCACCAAGGTTATTACCCCGGTAGGACTCATCCCGTAGATGATGATATAAGTATTTATTCTTATATCATATTAATAATATATATTTAAAAAGGCAAAAAATTTATTCTTCTTTTTGTTAGCATAGATAATTCCCCTCCATACGGAGGGGAATATAATCTACTTAGCTTCGTAATTCGTTTAAAGCACTCAATGACAAATTGACAACATCAAGAGTCTTTAAGGTTTCATACATTGCAACAGCATCTTCAAGAGGAATAACAATACGAGCTCCTCTGCCATCATCCAATTCCATTCCTGGAAATGTTTCCTGAGATGGAGAAACATATAAGGCTGGTAAAATTGTGATATTCATTGAAGACTGAGCTTTCTCAGCTTTGAATCTTTCAAGAACTCTTTCAGACATTTCGAAATCTGGTGAACCAACATTCGGAAATAATTCAAATAGATTTTCCGATATTAATTTTATCGAATTCTTTAATAATGCTTTGAAAGCTCCGAACTGTCTATCAGTAACGAAGAATCCTTTTTCTCCAGATCCCGCATTTATTGATAATGCATATGAAAGATTAATAGCTCCCCAATTTTTACCAGATCTATATGTTCTATATTTTGACTCTGGATCATCAATGTATGTATAAACAAACTGACATTCCAATTTCCTACATATAAATCCATTGTAAATATTGATATAAACCTTCATTCCAATTCTCCAATTTACTTATTTCTCTTCTGAGCTTTACGCTTCTTTTCCTGAGCTTTCTCCTCAAGCTCATCTTGTGTGGTTACAGATATCTCCTTAGGTACCTTGTAATTCAAGTTGATATAAGCATGTGTAACCATGTTATCGAGAATAAGATTGAATTCTTTGATATTGGTAGCATTGAATCTGACGGATCTTGCATTAGGAAATTCTTCATTAATGAACTTATAAAGTTCGAATTTGATAGATGGATATTTGTTTACATCCGAATGGTTCATCTCGTAAAGATTTGCATATGGAGAAATCATACCAGTCTGACCAACATCCTTCGATGTTGCATATACATCAATCTTTCCGAGCATGGAAGGTGTAAGTTGCTTGTGAGCATGTGAGATCTTGTGCTTGTCATTATGTCCAAGTGAATTTGGCAGTATGTTCACGTGAATTGCAAGTTCACGCAGTTCTCTTATGAACTTCTTCGGCTTTCGCCGAATGCTCAGACTATATCTTTCAATGCTTGTTATCTCAACAATCATTGACATTTCGTTTCGATTTAAATAGGAATTACATGGTAATTGCCCAACACCTATACCACATAAGCTTTGGCTCTACTCTACTCCATTTATATTTTTCCAAATACAATCAGTTTCGATAGTCGTTGAACGCGTATCTATGGTCTTTTATAAATTTAATTCTGTCAACGAATATATCGGGTATATCCAATTGACAACAAATTTCTTCAGATGTTTTATTTTTATCAATCAAATCAAGTATTTTTGGAGTATATTTCCAATAATCAATATCTGATTCTCTGATAATATACATTGATGATATTTGCTCCCATTTATGTCGCTTTTTAATATCATATACCGTCGTAGGTGTAACTCCTGTAAAGAAAGCTATATTGCCCAAAGTCAAACCCTGTTCAAGTAATTCACAAACGTGTTTTATTTGAGAATAACTATACTTATTAGCAGGATTATCAGTTCCATATCTTGGCTTACACAGACCTGTTTTCCAAGCATGCTCAATATTTTCTTTATGAGTAACCCACTCGAGGTTCGATACATCATTATCGGTTTTATCACCGTTTTTATGATTTACATAATCTCTGGTCAAATCATCATTTGGTATATAAGCTTTTGCGACAAGTCGATGAACTTGATAGGTTTTTGAAGTCTTTGATATTGGATCATGTAAATCTATCAATAAGTAGCCAGATGGATTTGGATATGGTTTGAGAAATCTTTTTGATATTTCACTATATATTCTTCCATCTCGAGTTACTAAGTATGGGTATTTTATACCATCACATTCAATTCTTGCTATCCTATTATTATTTTCATCATAATATACGATATAACATCACCTTCTTTCTTTCAGTATTTTTAATTCCCGATATTCATAGATACTTCGCTGCGGATTGACCATATATCTCATGACCTTAATTACTATACAATCGGCATTACCCGATTCCGCCATATTCTTGCAAATATGGTTTAGTAGTCAGAGCTCTTAGGCATCCAGATTAAATCCAGATAGTGATTTCGGCAATCACTCTTCCCCGTCAATTTAGAAACATTTGGCCGCCAGTTGACCATTTGTGGTATACTTAAGATTCTCATAATAATCCAGATCATTTGCAAAATCTATAGACTGAACAAGTTCTGTCTTATACAGATTCTTTATAACCTGGAAAGCATTCATCTTCATTTTTGGTTCAGCATCATCCATCTTCAATAATGTTCCATACTTAAACAAAGATTTCAGCTTGGCAGATATCTCAGCAGTTACAATTGTAGATATAGCTTCATTCATTCTGAATCTCTTATTTGAGAAATTGAATATATCAACATCTTTGAATTCTGTCTGGAGAATATATCTTAAGAAAGTACACATGTTACGTTTATCACATTCAGGAATAGGAAGATTTAAAGCTGTTGCAGTATCAAGCATTCTTCCAACATATACCTGATGACATGCTCCTCTGTGATCAAGAGTTCCAGGATACTCAGATAACTTCCAAATCCACCAGTTCGGATTCGACAGATTCTCATAAGTTTCTACTTCATAATCACGTATCATCTTACATGCCATTACCAGAATATTACGAACATATTTGAAGTCCGGTCTATCTAAAGCTTTACGATATGCCTTGATATAAATCTCATATTCTGGTTCAGGTTTGAAGTATTCAAACTTATCTGTGTCATCCCCTACCCCCTGACAAAACTGTAAAATCGGGAAAACTTCGAGATATGACAGTACACAAGGGATGTGCATGAATGATGCCAATGTCAACTCAAACTGTTTGAACACCTGTACGTTTACAACGTTTGCATCCGAAACAATGTAACCATTCAGAGAAGTTTCAGTTGTCGGAATTCTTTCTATCGTAATAGGAAGCAATGATTTGAAAACTGAACCATTGTTCTTTGCGGGATATAACAGTTTATCTACGAGCTGATACTGAGTATACTTTATGTCATCCAACAGATATCTACCATGTTTATCTTCTATCGGAATATACATCTTGGAAGGAATAACCTTTCTAACAAGGTTATCAAATTTATCTCTTGCACCGAGATAAATATCAAAGTATAAGATGCCAATTCTCGATGGTTTGGTAGACTTGGTTTTTATCTTTGTACCTGTTTCTCTACGTCTATCCTGTATCTCATCTATCGAAGGATGAGGATCCCATCTGAAATTAATTAAATGGATGAACGGCGTTACGCCGTCATCTATTTTGTATAAGTTCAGAATATTCAATATTTCGATGTCTTGTAAAGCTTTCTTTACATAAACCCATAATGGAATATCTTCACCGAGTTTAACGCTGACTTTTCCAAAAGGATTATCCAGATTTTTGACTATATAATCTTTCATCTTCTAATCACACTCCGATCAAAAATTTAGTATAGATAGGTGTATTTCCATCCATCGAAAAAATTATATAAATATGAAAGAAGGGAATGTCTTGAAAAGAAAGTATCCCATAACGACTCCGGATACTCTAAGAAGAGTTCTTCATACCAACAAAGCTTTCTTTGATACTCATGTAAAAAAGAATGAAGGCTATGTTGATACCAACGGTTCTGTTTATAATGGAACGGTTGAAAACTTTGGTGGAGAGCTTTTGTTAGAATCCAGAAAGTTATTATTGAATAAACCAAGCATTGACAAAATCAAAGTATCATCTGAATTTCTTCAATATTTTGATATTAAATATGCTGGCGATGTTAGTACATATGAACAGCAGAATCTGATTATATGTACTTTGAAAGAAGACGTCTTCACAGATAATCATACATGGCAAATTAAGTTACCATGTGACTCTCGACCTATACCGAGATCATTAACCGATACCATCGACTTAGGAATGATTCATTCATTGAGTAAATCGGATTCAATGATAAGTAGAGAGAATTTCTATCAGACTAATAAAGATGTTGTCATCGTAAAAGACGGTGTTGATATTCCTTTGAAGTTTTCAGAGATTGGCAACAATACAATCTATGCAAGATATTGGTATTGCGATAAGCAAATGTATACTGATATTCCGGCTCCAGATGATCCCGAAAATAATCACATTATCGGAATCAAATCAATGAATAATATGACTAATTCTGAATGGAAGAATCAGGTAATGTTTTATATTCAGAATGATACATTGAATACAGTTCCTTACGTTGGTATCGATGCAAGTGCATATGATGATTTTCCGTTGTTAAGATATGGAGCAAATGGACATGATAATTCATTCGTATTTCCGGGTATGGAACCCGGAACATATGGAATTTATACCGACACTGGAAACTTACCAGAACCTATCAGAGTTCCAGATGATCCCGAAAGAGTTGATGGAGATTGGTTCATCGAATTAATTCCAGCCAGAGGATATTCCTTTAAGAATGTTGATGGATTATATGACAAATCAAATGATTATGTAGTAATTGATAAAGTTGTGTACTATCGAGCTGATAGTTACGATGGTACTCGTACTGCGGAATATGAATATGATATTCCTTCGGATTACGTTCATCATTTCCCATGCAATAATATCAATGGATTTATGAATGATGGAAAGATGTATACAACACGATCATTCTCAACTCTAATAAATCCGGACAATACTCATATCTATTATGATCGTATACAACATAAATACTATACTTGGAATGGTATTATCTATAAAGAAATCCTTTCAGGTCAAGGTATCCAATACTATACAGATGAAAACGAAGTTGTTCATGGATATGCAGCATTTGATAATTACCGATATAACTATAGAAAAGATGAAGCCGATAAGTGGGTTATCACTGCTTTGTTGAGAGCAGAATATCAAACTTCCGCTTTATACAATTATGAATATTTAAAAGGCGATGCGGTTTCTGGTATTCATATCAATTCAACTTCAATGCATTCTGACAATGGTATTATTGAAAAGAATGGTATAACTCACAACATGTGTGATTTCGATGGTCTTCCTTCTTACTTCCATAATTTCTATAACAATAGAAATGTATGTTTCTCTCGTTCAATTATATATGCAATTCGTGATGATATCAATCATGAAAATCAATCCCCAACTGATAAGCCAACTGCTGGATTGATTGTTGATTCTGGTTATCCTATCACACAAGTCAAGTATTCATATGACATGGAATCAGATATTCATTATGTCGATCCGGATGCATATGAAGGCGATGGTGAATATTCATCCACAACGAATTATCTTTCTGATATTGCATATGTTGACGATGATGAATTCGCTGATACACATTTAACAGGTGAGAATGTTCGCTATCGTTTTATTTATCACGGTAATCATTTCTTCTCAACCGATATTGTTGAATTCGACCCAGATATGAACTATGGTCGTGTATATTACGTTGGTAATGATCCTGCCGTATTCACATCAAATTTAGATGGACATTTACCCGGAAGAACATTAGCCAGAATTTGTGATATTCCGACTTCATTTACTCAATTACAGAATATACATGATTATGCTCCAACATACGTTGTTGATGTTGAATATAATAGAACAGAATCTCCATACGAAGAAGATGAACAATTAAAAGTATGGGATGAATATGTTCCAGAGTGGGTTCGTTCCAATAATGGAGTAATCTTCCCGAAGTATTATCGGTATTATGATTTTTGGAGAGATTATTTAACCAGCGGAAATCCCCATTGTGTATACGATAATCTGAATTGTTATATTACAATTCCTTCTGCTGATAATACAATAACTATCAACAATGCCGGTACTGGTTATGACATTGATGATGAATTTTCTATTCAAATTGGTGGCCAAACCATCAATGGTGTTGTTACAGATGCGAACAATGGTGAAGTTATATCTATCGAAATAGATGGCTCCTTCAATATTCATTATACTTTCTTATCACAATTAACAACATTTACAACCACAACAAAAGTTGGTTCTGGTACTGGATTAACTTTGGATATCAATGTTCCAGATTACAATTCATATCTGAGACAGCTGAAAGGTTATCCAGAAGACATGTTCGTTCTGATGTTTGATAGCATAGATAATTTGTGGATATACAATGCTACAAATAGTGAATTCACAAAAGAATGCAAATTGACAGGTGTCAATCATCCTGATAATCCATATGTTGATGAATCAATTGAAATGAATGATGCTTTCATTAATGATTTAAAGAATAAGAATATCTTTGTTCCAAACAATTATCTGCATAAGAAAATAAATGATGAAATAAAGATTCCCGTCAATCAGAATTCTCCTTCAATTACAACTGATATTCTTCCTTTGGATATTCCTATTGATACTCCTGAAGACTTATCTGCTTATCTTGAATTGATATATCAAAATGAACAGAACTCAATGTTCTTCATTTACAAAAATTCATATGAGGATCATTATAGAACATATAAGATTGAAACATATCCCGATTCAGAAGTGAATGAAGTTGTATTACCAAAGAATCATCAACTCAATCTGAAAAGGTATTCGAACATGAGTTGTGCTTTCTCATATACAGGACGTGATAAGAGTCAAATGGATATGTGTATCTTCAATCCTTCTAAGACAACAATTTCTTCTTATGAATGGAAGAGTTCTGGAACATATGTGAATGAAACAGTACCTAATGCTCCAAAGGTTGTTGCTGATTCAGGACCTACATACATTTCAGAAGCCGTTCACGATGAATCATATGTAACACGTGGAAATATTTACATGTCTGCATCGGATCATTATAACGGTTGGGTTGAGAATTTACAATCAACACTGGAAGAAATGAGTCGTGATGAATTGTTACAATATATCGAAGATACTTTCAAGAATGAACATTGTGAACCCTTGGAAGCTGAAAGAGCATATATCGAAACTATCGATGAAGATCTTCCTTTCTACAGATATTCCAAGGAAGACTTGATAACATACATCATAGCCAACAGTGTTGATGAAGTCAACAAAGTAGATGGTGTACATCTTGTTCAAACTATTAATACAAGAATGGACTCTGATGAATATCATGCTACCGGTGATTGGCAATTGATTGATGTTGAAACATATGATCCAAATGCAATTGTTAATACAAATGAACGGAGACCAAATGAGATTTGTTATGTATTCAAGTTTGATTCTTTGATAGCAGATTTTGATCAGTTCAGAATGTTCGATGCTGATGGAGTAGATATATCAGATAAATGCTTACTCATCTATGATGGTAATGCTTGGTATTTCAGCAACAATAGATGGGTTCGTAAATAAAGAAAGAAGGTAATATAATGGCTGATAAAAATTTCTTATATTCAGGAGCCAATACCATGAGAATACTCATGGATCAAGAACGAAAGCATTGGTTGCTAAAGACAGATAAATCAAAAACATTACAGGACAAAGAAACCGGTGATATGTTTAAATCGGTTATCGACAATAACGGTGGAGAGATTGTTCTCTCCACCGAGAAACTTACTGATTCCAACGATTTCTTTCAGACATTGAAATTCAATGTTGCAACTTCATCAGGTAGTGACATTCTGGAATTTCAATCTTCGGCTTTCACTTATTGTCCTGAAGTGAATGGTTTGACATTCGCTCGTGTTAAAGCTTCAAAGTATCCATATTCATATGGAGGAAGTGTACAATATTTCAATTACAAAGTCAAATTTGAAAACTGTGAAATTGTTACTTTGTTATTTGGAACATCAAAGAATTCTTCAAATGTAATTCCTACAAAATGGATCAAAACCTCAACTGTTCCAAAGGTTGTTGTAATCAATACGGCTGATTCAAATAATGTAATTGTCGAACAATCTTTGGCATTTGATTCCAATATAACAAATCCGGTTTGGTATTATCCATTAACGGAATCTTTACAGCCTTTTGCTTTGACAGAAACCGCGGCTAATGAATACACAACTTCATTGGTAGTTTCAGATAATAACATTGGATATCCAATGTATTGGTTCACTTGTGATAATTCAAACATTGGACCGAATGTGACAATAACCGATGCTGGTAATGTCAATAACAACGGTGACACAATTATCTATTTCGGTTCGGAAGGTAATGGTTCTCGGTATAATGTTCTTGGATATGTCGGTATAGATGGAAATGAAGATGCTACTCCAACATGCGATTCAACATCCAATTTCTTTATACTCGTACATCCAAAGGATCCCAACGTAACATTCTCCGGAAACATACTTACTGACAGGCATATCGATTTGTCAAGAAATATAGTTTTCCGAGATGATACTGATCTTACAGAGCACACGATTCCGATTGTATTCTCTTCAGATGAAGGTAGTACAATATTGATGAATACAGATGATTGTGTTTGGAATTATGAAGATAACACAACATATTCTATTCAGATGAATACATTTGATAGAAACTGCATGAATACCGGAACAACAATAAGCAATCTGCTTCCATTCATAAAAATACATCTTGATGAATCAGTTCCATTCGAAGTTGATGATACTGACTATGGAATGGCTGGTGTGTATATGTCATCCATGAATCCAAAGGATGATATTCAAACAGGTTATCCTTTTGATATTTCTAACTTTGATGGCTTGCCGACATGGATGACAACGGATGAACCAGATCGTCAAAGACTTGCTATGTATGCAATTCATAACACTCCGTTCTATGCTGAAAGCGATCCTATGTCACGCCAAGTATCAGGATTGTTATTCGATCTTGGTGAAACAGTTCCTGATTCAGATGAATCATTGTCTTCTAATCAGTATGGAAGAATCTATTACGTAGGTAATGACCCAGCTGAATACGAAAACAACGCAACTTCAGAACATCCAAAACCTGCGAGAACATTGGCAAGAATTTGTGATATACCAACCTCTGTTGTTCAGTTATCAAACATATCCGGTTTGGCACCTTCTTCAATTGTTGATAAGAAATATGTTCGTACAGAAGCTTCTTATACAGAAGAAGAAAAAGATAGAGTATGGAATATTCTGTCATCAAGATGGGTTCGCCCTTCAAATGTAGATGAAGATAATAATCCTATTTATTCAGAAGGACAAACAATGGTATTCAATTCCGAAGAAGATTTGAATCGTGTTGATTTGATTTCCCACAATGATTTCCGTTATCGTTTGAATCTCAATCCCAAAGTTGATACTGATGATGTTTATATTTCATCAATTACAGAAAAGGGATCTGGATATGCTTTCAATGATAACATTCTTCTCGTTGTCGGAGGTTTCTCATTCAATATTCAAGTATTGACAGTTGATGCAGATGGTGGAGTATTGACAGCCGGTATTGGTGCTGCAGAAGCTTCCGAAATCAATCTTTCTAACTTCAATATGAATTCTTCAGGTTCCGGTAATACAGAAGAATATTCGACATCTCCTCGAAATGGTTCTGGTTCTGGTTTCAAATGCATTCTTGGAATTAGAAATTATTCTCAATATCAACCGAAAAAGGGTGGAATCTTTGAAGACTTGTTTGCAGTTGTTCATCTTTCTGATGGAATATACTTCTATCAATATAAGATAAATCATCCTTCAAAGGAAACTCTGTTGACTGGTCATTGGGAGAAAGGTCAAAAGATATCTTCATTGGTTGATTCTTCTCAAATAACTGCGGATGGAAATCTATCTGTTGAAGACGCTTACACTGTCGGAAATATTCCTCATTACAGAGGTATCAATGTTCAACGTAATATTGATGATTCTCCGACATTGACAATTGTTGGAATGAAAACAAATAACTGTATAAACATTCCTTCATCAAGTGTTATCACACCGCTCAATTCCGATATAAATAAATTCTATTCAAATGGAGAAACTCTGAGTGCTACTGCAACAATGAGAACTCCATATGGAGTATCAAAGGCATTACATAACATTTCGAAATTGTATTATGATTCATATATCATTTGGAGATGGAAAACAAATTCCTCAACAGATTTGAATTTCGAATATGCAATCATTCGTCGTTCTTTGAACAATTACATTTCGACTGATGTTACCAATTACTTACCTCCGAACGATTTGTATGTGAAGGATTATCTCCACACAAACGATGCAACTACAATCGTATGGAATACACCTGACAATCAAACATTTATATTTGTATTTGATGCTGAATATCAAAAGCACGAATCATATCAATATATCAACAATGGATTCCAAATCCAAACAAAGGATTTCTCATTTGATGATATTGATATAAAGACTGCAGCTTCTTATATAGCTCCTGTTTTGTTTGATGGAGATGGTCCTCTGGGTAAACTTGCTTGGAACATCATGACAACATCACCAACACTCGTGCATGCCAATGGAGCAATTCGTATTGATAACGATGTTGTTACATTCTCAGATTGGGAGATTGGCATTCAAAGACAAAACATCACACACGTTCCCATTGGTGGATGGCGTTGTATAATGCCAAAACAAACAAAGTTCCGGTTCATCAATGGAACCACACAAGTTGTTCCAATTCAAATGGATGTGATTCGTCGTTCAGCAACAGCTTCTCAACAAACGGTCAGATTTGTTAAAGATTCAAATGCTGTTGATGTATCAGATCATACTTTGATTATTGATACAAATACATCTACGAATGAAACACATCTGAAAGTTTACAATCCTTCAATTGACCAGTTCCAAGAATTATAAAAAAGAAAATGCCCCGGGAATCCCGGGGCATACTTTTTAAGATACAATTCCGAGTTCAATCTTATCGGGAGCAACACCACAATCTTTGTCAATCATATTTTTGAATACTTTGACTCTGTAAAAACACTTTCTGTATTTCTTGATTTGTTTCTCAATATTGGTATAATCGTCATCACAAATGATATTTACTTCAACAGATTCACCAAACAAACCTCTACCTATCAACCATTCAAATCCAGAAGAATACATTCTTCCCATGACAGCTATGAAGACATCATTCATTTCAGTGAAATCAGATTCATCAACAGATTGTTCCAATTTGTTTTGCATTCCGATGACATCCATAACACCTTCACCCATCCATACTCTTATTACTCTTCCGGATAGATTGAATAAGTTTCCTATTACATAAATATTCTTTTCATGTTCTCGTTTGTTTGAAATGACCATCCATCTTTCACCTTTTCCAGATACTAATCTTCCAACAACACTTCCATTTCTCATTCTGAACCAGATTCTATTATTCAAAATGATATGAGGATCGGTTACTTGTTTATATCCGATATCAATAAGATACTTTTTGATGTTTGATACAACACACCATTCCAACATTTTATTTGTATCAATTGATTTAATATCGAAACGCTTCTTCATATATTCAATGATGTTGTTATCATATCTATCATTGATTAAGTATTCTTTCAGATTACATTCAACATCACCATTTGAACTTTTGATTTGTTTACGATAACCTGAACTATTTCCTCTGATGATTTGGTCAAGTTCATTAACATCTCCATCATGAAAACTTCCAATACCTAATTTATCCAGAAATGTTGAATTGACAACTCCACTTTCTTGACAAATAAAACAATGATAAAGCATTGGAGTATCATCATCTAATATCATTTTGATATAACATTTTCCTTTTCTTTCTCCACACCAAGGACAATAACAAATGCATTCTTGATCGTTTTGTCTTTTTAATAAACCACTATCAAGAATTCTCATTTTCCAATCTAACAATTTTCCATTGTTTCCCATTAATTAAAAACCTCCTTTTGAATTTGATTGGTGTTATTCATTAAAATGATATATTTACATTAAATATTATTTCTCTCAAATAAGCCCGAAGGCGGAAGTTTTTATATTTGGCTCCGCCTGAAATTATCTGCGAATAGTATTTCTATTTATAGCAGTTTGACAAAATAGATGTCGATACTGATAAGCGACAAATTATTCAAATATAGATACTTCCTTGAGAAGTATCTATATTTAGTAGCCTGAATAGTAGAAGACCGAGTTGGTTATTGAAAAAGAAAAGTTGGAAAAATTATCTTCAATTTTGCAGATGATTTCAATGTTTATTTGAACGAAGGAAATCATACGAACGAAGTGAGTATGATGACTGAGTGAAAATTGGAACATTGAAATCTATCACTCTCCGCAGGAGAGTTACTTGAAGCTGCAAAATTGAGAACAAATTCTTTCAAATTAGAAAAAGAAAAATAATTAATAGTCTTGTGAAATCATATATTTTTATTCAAATTTTTGAATAATTGTGCGTTTTTACATAACTACATAGTAATTTATTTTCTATTATATTTTATTATATGATATAATATATAATAAGATAATAAGCAAATATTATTTAACAATATATTCTTGTAGTTATTACATCACCTTTTATATACCCCCGCGAGAATTTTCATATCTCGCGGAAAAGAAAAAAGAATATCCCCCGGTTTAACCGGGGGATATTAAAACTTAATTGATTACCAAATCAATCTGCTTCACCATCATTGCGAGACGCATTGCCGATCCCTTCAAGTGCTGAATATTTTCTTTATCTTCTTCATTGAGATCTGACATTGCTCCAATATTTACAAAGTTCCGGCTATTATTAATTTGAAGCATACAAGTGTCTTTGAGGCTCATAAGCTGTTCATTGTTAAAGGTATTCAGAGTATACTCATCTACTACATCTACCAAATGATCCATGATTGTTGTGGTTCCTTTAATAATATCTGAAAAGGACATATCATCCTTTTCGTTATTGACTTTTGATATCTCGGTAGTTATATCAATATATTTATTTAGACGAGATTCTGTATTATTAAATTCCTCAAGACATTTTCTGACCTCAATGGGAATATTGTTAATTTCAACGAATTCCTCATACTTCATTTGTTGAACAGCTTTTTCGTTTACATATGTGAATGAACTTTTAAGAAATGATATCATTTCTATTTTGAATATGTTCCAAACCTCGGAACTGTGATCGTACATCTCAGGCTTTGAGGAAGTGAAGAATTCATTCACGAACTCACTGAATGAATTTAAGACTGCCTTCGTTTCCTCAATGAAAGCTTTTGATAAAGAAACGAATTCGTCGGGAGAAAGATGTTCATCAATTGAAATACATCTTCCCTTTTCTATTGTTTCATACTCAGCACCAAGTATGAATTTTCCGTATTTTTCAGTAATGCGGAAATGATCTTTTTTGAGATTTGAAATGATGATGTTATTATTCATAATAATTTCCTTTCTGATATCACTTATAGGCAGATATCATTTCCTTATTTTATCATATTAAAGATATACATATGAAATGATGAAATAATATTTTGAACTCGGAAATAATGTCTCAATATTGAAATGAGGTGATTATATGGAAATAACCGATGAGACAATCATTCAGCATATTGGAGAACTTATGACAAAGCTTCGGAAGGATAAAGAACTTCAGACTCTTGCAAGAGAAAATGGAATTGATGTTCAAAACACCATGGACCTCACTGAAGATACAATTGAAATTTATGTGATCAGTGTTGTGTCACTGCTGTTGGCAAAACGTTCCGGCGATCCTAATTACAAAACAATGTGTTCTCTTGGACTCCAGAAACGATCTTTGAAAGCTGAACTTATTAACACTTACAAAGATCAGGCAATGCAGTTGATCAATGCTTGGAAAATGAAATATCTAAGCAATCAACCAACAACAACTTTAGCTTGATAATATTTATAATTATACTATTATAAATATTACATAATTACCATTCATTAATTTACCGACTTTATGAGTTACATCAGGGGGCTCTTGTAATAAGTGAATTCGAGTAAAAATATTATAACAAAGGAGCTAATGAAAAATATGGCTATGAAATACTCAGATCTCATGCTTGACTTCGAGACTGGCGACGCTTCATTTGAAGATATGTATGTCCAGGAAGCAGTCGGCAAGATAAATGTTGCATCTGCAATATTTGATAATGAATATAGAATTGCTGAGACTCCCGAGGGTGTTAATGCATCTTATGTTCAGGAAGCTGCTGATGCAGGTCTTCCGGCTACTCAGGATTCTGCTAAGAGTGCAGCAACTCAGGCAGTAGGCCAGCAGCTTATTGCTACATATGACCTCGTTCTTTCTTCTGCAAGAAAGATCAAGGAATCTACAGGAAAGGCTCTTAAGAGCATCTATACAATCGGCAAGTCTTATGGACTTTCTAAGGACAGCGAGGCTGCTGACTTCGCTAAGAAGCTTGCTCAGCTTATCGTTACTGATAACGGCTCTTCTAAGCTCGTTCAGGTTAAGCACCTTCCTGGTTCTAAGGTAGTTCAGATCAACGGCAAACACTTCCTCAAGGGCGGCAAGGCTTCATCTCTCGCAGAGAAGTTCGCTAAGGGTTACAATGCTGCATCTGCTGCATTCGGTCTCGACATCTCCAAGATCTATGACGATGCTTCTATTGTTTCATTCCTTGGTAAGAGTGCAACAAGCGTTCCCAGTGGTGCTGGTACTCTCACTGATGTAGCTGACCTTCTTTCCACATTCGGAACAATGCTCAGCTCTGAGGCTAAGCTCAGTGGCGAAGGTTCTTTTACAGATACTCTTTCTACAAGAGATCTCGAGAACGTATTCCTCGCTGTATATTCAATCAATAAGATCGCAAGCGCAGTAGCTATCGAGCTCGGCAACTCTTCTAACAAGAGTGGTGCTAAGTCTGCTATCTCTGACGTAATCTCTAAGACAGATGCTGGAAGTAAGTCTGTTACTAAGGCATGCGCTAAGATTGGTCAGAACGCTAAGGCTTGGGCTGATTCTGCTGTTAAGTACGCAGATGCAGTATCTAAGGGATTCTGTGATTCTGTATATGCTATCTCTGGTAGCATCAATCGATAAGAAAGGAGATAATGTAAAATGAGTTACACATACAACGATTTCGTTATGGAAGCTGCAATGGTTGAAGCAACCAATGATACAGAAGTATCAGACATTCAGATGGAACAGTGGAATGCGGAGTTCAATGTAGCATGTGCTGCATTTGATGCACTCAGAAAATATTCTCTGATCGCTGAGTATGCTCAGTGTGACGTTGAAGAGTTCGTTCAGGAATCTCTTGATGACAAGATCAACAAGGTTGATGACTGGAAGAACAGCGGTGGTAAGATGAAGAAGGTTCTTGGAACTATTGTTTCAGGTCTTCTCAAGGCTTTCCGTGCAGTAGCGAAATTCTTCAAGAACCTTTTCTCAAAGGAGAATAATCCTTTTGCAAAGGCTGCTCGTTTCATTAAGAAATATAAGGAAGGCAAACATGATCGTGAGATCAAGAAGGGTGTCCGCAAAATAGAGAAGGAAGCAACATCTAATAAGGGTCTTGCTAACACAGTTGCAGACATGTCCGGTGAAATGGATGCAAAGGATAAGAAAATCGCATATCTCGAAAGAAAATGTGATAATCTTGTTAAGCAGGCTAAGCACTGGGCATCTGTTGCAAGAGGATACGCTACTGAGTATGATAAGCTCGTGACATATGTAGGTGAACTCAAGAATGCACTCAAGAAATCAAATTCTGAGAAGGATAGACTGCAGGGTGTAATCATCGAAAAGTGCAATATGATTGACCGTTGCTGTGAAAATATCTTTAAGCAGCAGGGTATGCATAATAAAGCACAGGGCAAGAAATACAGCGAGGAAGGCAGAGAAATACTCAGAGAGAATGAGTATAAAGATTTTGCTGATCAAATGCCTACTCTTGATACTGCTGAAAAAGCATATGAGAGTGCTGCTAACGATACTGCCAAAGCAACTGCGTCCGCCGAAAAGGTTGTTTCTGTAATGGAAGATCTCCAGGAATCTATTGCAAATGGTGAGTTCGGAACTGAAGCAATGAATGCTATCAAAAATACAGCAGGAAATCTCAACAAGGTTGTTCAGGATTCAAATAACTTTGGAAAGGCTGCACAGAAGCTTACTGTATCAGAAGCAGGTGCTGCAGCTAAGCAGGGTCTTCCTTCTGAATACTTTGTGTGAGTCAACTTTGAAACAATAAAATGCTGACGGCGGTTATCCTTTCTAAAGACGAAGCGTTTCCTGTTGCAAGAACATCGAAATGTGACGTTGTATCAAAAGGAACAATAAAGGATGGGGATACCATTGAAGTGGTATCACCCATCTTTTCATCAGTCAACTTCAAAGAGAAATCTTTGAAAACTTCTTCAACAATATCAGTTCCAGCTAAGATTGTTTCAAATAACGATGGTTATGTAAATGATCCAGAAGTAGGAAGATTGATATGTGAGGACTCCGACGTGGATAGTATGTTTGTTGAGTTATAATAAATGAAAAGGATGGTGATTATAAATGGACTCAGAAACAAAAACTCTGTTACCCTCGTTGCTAAGTTATATAAATTCTGATCTGTTTTCTTTCTCATCCATTTCGACATCGATGGAATTCAACAAAGCTGATGATGTGGATCCAACACTGATTGACAAATGGGCGGCTGTGATATCATATCTCCCATTAAAGTTTTATCAGGTAATTGAATCGTATCCAGATATGATTCAATGGGAAGAATTCGATAAAAAGTATTCAAGGAATCCAAAAATGTTTGCATACGAAAAGTATGGTTCAACAAACATGTGGGCTCCTATCATGATACTTAATCGATGTCCATCTATCATTGACTTTGATTTCGAGTTCATAAGATGCTATAATATACAGACATTTTCGAAAGTCCTGTCGGTACTAATTTCGAGAGTTAGTGGGTGATAATCTTGACAGATACGGAAGAGATAAAAAATCATCCAAATAATCGGAATGATAATAACTTCAATGAGGGAAAGACTAATTTGAATATCCGCGATACTGCAATGACATATCAATACGGCGGTTACTCACCGGATACAATGGCACGACAAATGTCGTTGTCTATTGCATGCCAATCCGGAACAGATGTGGTTCACTCTGTTGGAAATGTTACAGCTATTCTGATGCAATTCATATTGGATCAGTTTCCATCTGGCACGTTTAAAACGGCGATTCCGTCAACTAAACTTGCACACAGACAGTTGAAGCAAACTCCAAAACAGATAAGGACACAACCATATCCAATGTGTATTGTCAATCCACGTGTTTCGTTAATAGCGAACGATGATCGTTTTGGTGCAAATACATTCGCCGCAACGACATACTTTTCTGCTTCGGATCGATATCAGAATCGCTCCGAGATGGCTCTTCTATTAAAGGACCCTCGGATTGGTATTGAATGGAGAGGAAAAATCAATCGACTTGTGTTGAATTTGGACTTTGTACTGGCGTTCAAATCAATCGCTGAACAAACGCGTTGGGCTTCATATTTGGCAAACAAGATACCAGTTGAGAATGGTTTCTTACCGGATATTGAAACGGCGTTAGAGTTGGCATTACCGGATGGATTCTTACAGGCTACTTCGGAATACATTGGAATCCCCGTAAAGGATAAGAATGGTTCAGTAGTACCTTTCATTGATTATTTGAATATGCATTCTGTATATCCAATATCATACAGATTCTCATCTGGTAGGCACAAAGATGCTTTCTATGCAAACTACTCAGCACCTCTCTTATGCAGTATTTCTGGTTTCAATTATACGAATACTACTCGGACCGGTCAGGTAGAATCCGATTGTCCTATTACGTTCACGCTGCGATGTGAATACACAACAATTGGTTTGTTTGAGTTGGCTCATCCAAACCCGGGTATGATCAGGATTCTTCCTTCTGAAGAGAGTGGTGTTGTGATACCGATTTTCTCCGACAATTTCAATGAAAAGGACTTCCCTTTGGAGTACGGGTGGGTCATCCACGCCAGGCCAATTTGTCAGATGGATTGGGGAGAACATGAGGTATCATTCGAACCTATTTTGGGAGATGGAATAAATAAAGTCCTTGATTTTCATTTAAAACATCACTTGAAACCCGAACTCTTCATATCTATAAAGCTCCGAGAAAATCATATACTGATAGATGATGGATATTATATCGATTGGGAAAACAAGAAGATTGTATTCACAACTATCTCGTATACACATACATACAGGGTCATCATAGCAGTCAACAAACTGTATATTCAAGATAACCTGATAAGTATGTATGGAAAATAAATTCAATACTTGAAAGGAGTATTCATCATGTTTGGAATGAACTTTGACATTGATGAGGTTGCTGTTCAGGAAGCTTCCTATGATGCAGCTTCATCCTCATACAAGGATCTCTTTGAGGATAAGTTCACATCTTTCAATCCTGAGAACATCGTAAGCTCTGGCAACAACAAGCTCAGAACTGATATGTACGATATGGAAATCGAAGATTCTGATCTTGCAATCGGCTATAAGAACGATCCCCCTGCAACTGACCCTAAGATCGGTCGTTGGATGGACTAATCTGTTGAATACCACCCCGGTCTCCGGGGTGGTGTTTAATTTATTTAGAAAGGAATTTTTATTATGGAAAAAGAAATTGGGATTTCATTTCCTGGTTCTTCTTTGAGTGATTCGGCTTTCTATAACGAACATTTAGAAAACTCTTCAAATGAGGGACAATTCACACAGGAAGGATACTTTATTGATAATATCATAGACACTTTTCCACAAGACTTCTTGATAGCAATGGGAGGACCTATTGGCGCCGCAATATCTATCGCATGTGGTAATACGTTTGGTATTGATCATTTGGAAAAAGCCTTCAAATGTGCAAAAAATAAAGATGAAAAAGGCTTCAGAAAACAAATGCGCAGAGCTGCTCAATCTTTTAAGAGAGCTTCGATTACAAAAATTATAAATAAGGAAAAGGTTGCAAAAGTTCAAACTCTTGGATCATTCTGTGATATTATGGCAGATGGTGTATATAACGATCTTCCGTATAAGAAAGACATTGAGGATTTGTTCGGCAAAATTCTCAAAGATGTTTGTAACATGGATGTTCCAAACAAAGAACAACAGCCGAATAGCGCTACTGATACCGATGTTGATTAAAGATAAGCCCCCTTATTAGGGGGCTTTCCTTTTGACGTTTTGATAATTTCTACTACTGTATTATTTAATAAGGAGGATTATCGAAATGGAATATATTTTCGAAGCTAAAATAAATACTGAAGATAGAAACAAATTACCAGATTCAGCATTTGGTATTCCATCAAAAAGGAAATATCCATTGACTGATGAAAACCATGTTCTTCAAGCTGTTCGTTTCTTCAACAAAGCACCTGAAGAAGATAAATCCGAATTAGCACATAACATCGTAAAACGTGCTAAAGAACTTAATATGGATTGGGAAAAATGGGATGTCTTAAAACCATATCTTGATAAACCTATTGAGGAAGCATATACTAAGGATTTACATTCTACACCAGAAGCAGATAAGATATGTGCATACTTATGTAAGTCTGTGGAATACGATAATGCTTCGCCTAAAACATGGAGACTTAAATCTCCTGACGAACTTACAGATCATAACAAGGGTAATTGTCATGATACCGCTTGGTATGTCTTCAATAACTTGGATGCTTATGCAAAGCACCCGGTTGACAAAGGTATTCTTTTCTTTATTGAATATAAAGAAGGAAAGACGGAAGGTGGTCAAACACATTCTGTTTGTTATGAAAAGATACCTGATGGAATCTGTATCATAGAATGCTCATGGCAAGGTATGCGTGGTACATTTCCATATAACGACATCAATGAATATATCTCTGTTGTTAAAAACAATTGGGAATTCACAGGTGATAATGATAAACTTTATGCAACTGAAATAAAGCATACATCTCAAATTCATCCCGGTATGACTCTGGGTGAATATGTATCCGTTGCAATGAAGAATAAAGAAATCATTACGGAATCATATGTACCACATCCTGATGATGACTACACATCAGGTACATCAGATTTCAATCACGATGACGATGATCCTGATGATTGTTACTGTGAATCTGACAAAGAACGTGTTAACGATAAAGGAGAAATAGTACCAGATAAATGTACTAAATGTGATTCTCCTATTGAAATATATCTTAAGGGTGAACCCGTTTATTTATGTTCTAATAAGAAATGTGGTAAGTACTATGGTACTGTTCCATGCAACATAAATGAATCGCATCAAATGTCAGAAACACAAGCGTTCTACAAACGTTGGTTTGATTCTAAAGCCAAAGAAGATTTAGATAAAGCAAAGAATATTGCTAAACAGATACATGAAAAATATGAATCTGATAAGCAACCTCCATGCGGAAACCAAAATTGTATGCTGTGTACTATGTGTGCCGAAGCACAATTTAGAGGAATTAATATTCTTCCACGACCAGTATATTCACCACGTGATCCGGTATTGAAAATACTTGGTGAATCGATCGTTAAGAATCCAATACATAAATCAATCAAATCAGGTTTCGATGATATGCTTGATTTAGCAACAGAACCCAGAGATGCCAGATGGTATTGTCATGTAAAATGGAAGAATGGAAATGGTGGTCATGAATTTCTTCTTCTTAACATTAATCAGCATCTTTATGTTATGGATGCTCAACAAGGAATCGTTACTCTGAATATAGAATCAGAATACTTCAAAGATGTTGATTATTCGGAATCATATATTTGTCGTCTTGATAACTGTGAATTGAATGAATCTTTATTGAATGAAATGAATGATCCAAAGAACACTCTACCTTGGAATGCTACATTGGATATTCCATTTATGCTCAAGGAAGGAATGTTAACAGAGGAAGAAGCTGAAGAGTATTGGCAGGAACATCCTGATGAAAGACCAGTTCAAGAATCTAAAATGATTCTGAATTCAAATGATTCAAGAATTCCCAAACTAATGTGTGAAGGATGGAAGATAGCTGGTACTACTATAAACAATGAATATATTCTCATCCAAGAAGGCTATGATGATATATCGTTGCATGTATCATTGGTTCCTGCCACAATGTCAGATGTTCCCAATATGGAAGCTTGGGAATATGAATGTATGAAAGATGCATATCCTAACAGAGAAATACCTGAATCCGAAGTTGATAAACTGAAAGCCGAACTTCATCAGGATGCAATTGATTCAGTTCATAAAACAAGAATGATTCAATATGATGGTCAAACAATCGGTATGCTAACTGCATACAACGTTCTTGATGATCAATATTGGTACATTGCCGAAATATATTTGATTGAAGAATACAGAGGTAAAGGTATTGCCAAATATATTCTCAAGAATGAGATTGATCAGCATGATAAGTTGATTCTGAATGTATATCAGAATAATAAACACGCCATTGAGTTATATAAATCATTGGGATTTGAAATAACTCAGGATGGCGATGGTCGTTTTATAATGGAACTTGATAAAACGAAACATAAAACAAAATACCAACCTTCCAATGTATTCACTCTGGATGAATATAAAAGAGCTAACAAGTATCGTTCGGTAATAGTTGGAGAAATACATAATTCTTCAATGTTGAAATACTATGATAAACTTCTATCGGAAAGAAAACCCGAATACTTCATATCCGAGTTTGCTCACGAAGATAGAGTGTTATCTTTACCTGAACTGAAACAGAAACTTGATATGGCTACGAATGGTGAATTCAAACCCGGTATTCCTGATTATCAAGATAATTATGCAATTTACAAACTTGCATATGATCATGGTTGTAAATTGATTGGTTGTGACTTGAATAATGGAAAGCATTATAATCGTATGCATGATGAAGATCATGAACGTGAAGCATATATGTTGAAGGTATTAGAAGAGTTTGAAAATACCAACTTCGTTTGTCAACTCGGAGATCATCATCTTAGAAGTATTCCAATAACCAAGGAATTCCTTGATTATTGTGGTGATACAAAAGATGACAGAGGAATTGTTTCCGATTTAACTGTTGACAATGCTTCTCCTATATGGGTATATTTTACTCATGAGCCAAAGGATGTTGCAATACTTCGTGAACCCAATGAATTGAAGAATGAATTGGATTTCATAAATCAACAAACAATTCAGGAAGAATATTGGCAGGACATCAAGAATGGAGTTAATCCGAAATCGAAAGATGATGAATGACTATTTTCCTATAATGCTTCCTTTTGGATATATATTATTAATATGAGAAAGAAGAAAATATCTTTCTCATATTAATATATGAAAGGAGTTGCCTTTATGAGAATTCTTACAGATGAAGAAAGGAAATCATATCCATACTGTTTAGCGGATGACTTTGTCATTATCGAAATCGGAAAATACACATGTACATGTTCACGCATGTGTGACGAAACATGTGTATATTCCATCACACCCGAACCCGATGAAGAGGGTTTAGAGCTTATAAGGAACTCTCAGTGATGGGAGTTCTTTTTTTATTTGAAAGGAGCTGTATATAATGGACGCTGACGAAATCATTATAGAATACCGAACTAACAAAGAAAATGAACTTAAAGACATGCAGGCGTGGAAAAGATTTTTACAAGAAATCAAATATGACCCTAAAACTGCTACAGCAGAATATATTGACAACAATGGAAAGAAATCACGTGTTGCATTTAGAATTGGTCGTGGGTTATATGACGGGTCGAAGAGAATTGAAAATGATAGATCGGATCATAATGCATATGATCCTTTATCTAAAGCTTCAAGAATCACAATGATTCCTCATAAAGGATATAAAGTAGGAGATTATTTACAAACGTTCAAACATGAAGCTTCTCATGTAAATCAATGGGCTGCTGGTGACACCGGAGGTCACATGGATTTATCTAAGTTACATTCTCAGAAGATGCTAAATTATACAAAAGAATTTATTAAAAATCACCCAGAACTCAATGATCATGACTGCGAACCGAAAGAACTACTTGCTGATTTGAGTGCCGTTATTACTCAAGGATCTAAGAGTTGGAAACGTACAATGTTAAAGGCGATTAAAGAGGGCCCGTCATATGCAAAAAATCAAGGTAAATTATCCGGTAAAAGATTTAATGAAGACAAACGAAAAGTCATGGATACATATGATATCTTATTAACGGCTCTCGATTTTTCAATAGATAATAGAAAAACCAATAAGGCCAAAGCAGAAGGGACGGCTTTCATGTATGGAATACAAAGGAAATATGAAAAATTCTATAAAGATATAATGTATCAATTGGATCATACAGATCTTAAAAATGATCGAAGCAAATGGTCTAATGAATTACAAAAGCTCGATTCAAATATAAGAAAGTCCATTGAAAGATTGATGGAAATTCTTAGTGATACATCAAAAACAATTCCGATTAATAACAAAGAAAATCTCAAAAAGAAGGGGGTATATGACAGAGTTGATTACAGAGATCTCAGACATAAAAAAGAATTAATCCGAGAAATAAATATCATTCGCAAAAATGCAAATGCTATGATGACAATTGTCATGAAACACGGAGGATATGGCTTTGATCCAAATAACTATAAAAGAAATTATCAAGATTCATACAGAGCGAGAATTAAATTCGTTGAACAAGCTTTAAAGGATAAGCCATGGCAAGAATCATACACAGACGATAACAGCATAGAAAATATGTACTGTGAATGTTTACTTGAAGAACTTGATTATGACGATGATGAAATATTCATAGAAGAATTCATTGATGAATATATTTCATTATTCGAAGCATATTCTGAAGATATTGAAATAACATGGTAAGAAAGGAATGAATTTAAATGAGTTATAAAAATAAATTTTATCTGGAAGCTGAGTTAGAGGATGACGATACTGAGCTTGAAGAAGATGAAGATATCGAGAAAGGACTCGATGAAGATGATGACGACAATTATGATGACGAGAATGGCTATGATGCTGATGGTGATGACGATGAGTCTGAAAATGACGAATTTGATATTGAAGATCCGGACGAAGAAGATGAACCTCGTCCGATGACATATGATGATCTCGATGAATATGATGATACATCTGAAGATGAAGAGGATGATATGTCAGATTTCGGATCTGATGATTCTGATATCAACAATGACTATGATCCGAAAGATGCTGATGCATTGAACAAACTCATATCGTCAGAGGCTTCTGCAGTCCAGGAGTATCTTGATGCTAATATGGAAACATCAAATGATAATCTTCGTAGGTTATATGTTGATATTGCCAATGAGGAAAGATTCCATATCGAGCAATTAATGTATGCTAAGGCTAAACTCACTGGCGAGAAGTATGAACCATCTGATCCTAAGGTTAAACGTGAATACGAGGAACTCTGTAATTCAGGAATGGATGAAGAATCCGCAATGTCTACGGCATGTGATAAATGTGCAATATCCAATGACAAGTATTATACAAATGATTCTATCAATGACATCATCGATGACATTGACGATTTCACAGAATCATTTGTTGAATCAGTTGCCAATAACCTCACTCTTGCATCATTGAATGATACTCAGGAAGTATATATGGAATACGCTGATATGTTCTATATGGAAGGTATACAGAATGCGACTGATGAGTCTGTCAAGAATAGCAACAAAGTTCATCCTATCAGATTCATCATTAAGACATTTACGGGTATAATCAAATTCATTCGTAAGATAGTTACTCGTATTAGAGAATTCCTCAGAAAAGTTCATATTAAAGATATGAACAAAATAAACTGGATAAAGAAGCATGGTATAAAGGATCTATTCAAAGAAGGTATCTGGTTATATACATGGAGTGATAAAGGTGATCATGGTGAAAACGTAAGAGCTTTGTATCAGTATCTTGATTTGTTTGACAGAGTAATGGCTACTATTCAGAATTCTATGCATGACAAGAAAGAAGCACTTCCTGTTACACAAACAAGAGTCAATGCAAAGGTTCCTAATCCAATAAAATTCAAGAACATTGAACATGGTGTCAGAATACTAAGAAATGTTATTTTCTCAAAAGAGAAGGTGCTAATCACTGAGAATAATGAACAGGATCTCGAGAAAATATTCTTTGGTATAACCGATAATGGAACATCTGGTCCTTCATGGAATATTTACAATTTCCTTGATATACTTTCAAATGGTTTTGAAAGTCTGAGTAAAGATTGTGAACAGTTGCTTCAGGATCTCCAGGATCTCGAAGGAAACTATGACAGCGTATACTCAAAGAACCCGAAGCTGTATAATCTGTTGATATCTTCAACAAAGGGATTATCAAAAGAATTTGGTAAGTTCTCCAAAATCATTACTCATGATACAACAACTATCATGCAGCTCAACTCCGGTTTGTATGAGCTCATGAAAGAATATGATGAATCCAAGAAATACAACAAAGGAGAATCCGAAGAAGCTCAGGAAGATATTGCAAATAACAAGTTCCAGAAAAAGAAAACTTCCGAAGATCTCAAGAGATATTATCCTGGGATTGATGAAAATCGTGAACCTGGTGAATGATATAAATCCCCCGGGAAACCGGGGGAATATCTTTTTTGTATTTATATACTTATTATGAGAAACGAGAATATCATATCTCGTAATATATTAAAAGGATAGGTGATCTTAATGAAAATGTATATTGATAATGGTGCTAATGCACTGACCCAAGGAAGACATGCTTTGACTCCTGCTGATACTCATGGAGCATTGTCATTCACTACGATAATGAATGAAATTGTGAGTGGTGAATTCCAGTGTGGTTCTAAACAACCATTCCCAATAGTTTTCGAAAATGATAAACTTCCATGGGGTGAAAAGACTGAATCCCCGTGGGATAAGATTGAATATTAATGATTAATATGAAAGGAGAATCAAAATGTCTGTAACAAAAGAACAACTTGATGAATATCTAAAAGCTTACCAAGCAGGTAAACCTCTTATAGATGACGAAGAAGTTTGGTGTACAATACATTATCGAGATATACACAATGATATGTATGAAGTATCCAATTATGGCAGAATTCGTAGAAAAGATACTTTAAAACTAATGTGTCCGAATGTCCGAGGAAATGGATATGTATATGTTAGATTAAGTCTAAATGAATGTGGTAAAAGTAGAATATTCACAATACATAGATTAGTAGCATTTCATTTCTGTGAAGGATATTGTGAAAAAACAACAAATATTGTTAATCACAAAGATGGAAATAAATTGAATAATTTTTATGTAAATTTGGAATGGTGTACGCAAAAGCACAATAGTCAACATGCTGTTGATACAGGACTTCGTGAAATACGATATGGTGATGATAGCAATAGGCATTTTGTTTCATCTGTGTTGGTAGAACGAATATGTCAGATGTTGATTGAATATGATGGCTCTATAAAACCGATATTAACCATACTAAAAACCGAAGGAATTTATTGTACTTTTGGCATCATTGAAAGCATCAAGCAAAAAGAAACATGGATTCATATTTCTGATAAATATTTTAATAAAGGATATTTCGATGAGTTGAAAAACAATGATATTAGAACAATATGCGAAAATATTAAAAAATATAATGGCAATAGAAAAAATATCATGGAACATACAAAGCTCAAATCGGTTAAATTAAATAAAAAGATGCTGGATAATATTATTGAGAAACGGCTTTACAAGAAGATTTCTGACGAATATTTCGACAAAGATGCATATCTTACAAAGAAATTCTTTTCGGAAAATGATGTTAGGCGTATATGTGAATTATTAGTAAAATACAAAGGAGATGTAAAAATGGTTTTTAATAACTTAAAAGATTCGATTCCGAATGCAACAATAGACCGAATATCCGATATTAAGCATAAGGGATCATACGAAAGCATTTCTAATGAATATTTTGAACGAGGAGAGTTCAACCAAATATGTACTGAAGATCTCGATTTTATTAGAGAACTTTTAATGACAAAAACAATCTCTTATTCGCCGTTAAAATTATATGAAATATTGAATCATGAAAAATATCCAAGATTAACAATCAGCGTCATCGGAATGATTAGCAGATGTTCCCATGATGTGTATAATCAGTCAAACAAGATGCAAATCGAAAAATTCATTAAAAATAAAGAAAATGGAGTAACCGTTCCTATATCAAAAGAAACGTTATCTAAATTAATAGCTTCATATTCATCGGGTTTTAGTGATATAACCGATACGGGATATGACGCACTTCTTGAAGAATATCTGAAAAAACATGGAGAATCTCTCAGGCCGTTCTTGAGACAATCTCAGACTGAATCCATTGCAGATATTGTCTCAACGCTCCCAAAAGTATATGGTATTAGCGTTCCTATGAGGCAAGGTCAAGCAACATATGAGGAATGGCGACACAAACATGAATTCAAATCAGCCATAAAAGTTATACAACCAAAATTTGATGGTTGTTCTGTTGCATATGATTTGAAAGCAAAGAGATTCTTTACAAGAGGAGATACTGATAATGGAGAATCCGTTGATGTTACTGATTTATTTTCTAAACATGATTTGAATGAAAAGAATCTGAATGAATTTGATGCCATAAAGTTTGAAGCTATTCTTTCAAGGCAAGTTTATAATGAAGCATTTTCAGATTTATATAAACGACCAAGAGATGTAGTAGCGGCTGTTATTCATTCCAGAGATAAAGAGTTGGCTAAATATATCACTTTGATTCCATTAAGAAAGATAAAAGATAAGAAATTATACTTATCCGATACTTTACAAGAGTTATCTCTGACTTTCCAAACTCTTAATCAGATAGAAGAATTTGATACTATTCAAAATTTCATTGATGAAATATTATCAGCTAATGCAACTCGTTGTTTTCAATATCAAACATTTGAATGCGATGGAGTTGTACTATCCAATGTTAATAGTTCCAATGAAGTATTGATAGAAGAGATAGCTATAAAGATTCTGAATTTACAGAAGAAAACCAAATTGAAGAAAGTTATTTTCTCAATGGGAAAATCTGGAAGGGTAACTCCTGTTGCTGAAGTTGAACCTGTTAAATTCGATGCAGTCACAGTTTCAAATATCTCATTGGAGAATCTGAATAGAATGACTGAACTTAGACTAAGAGACGGAGACACTGTGAATATTATGTATAACATCAGACCTTATCTTTTATCATCTGACCATGATGGTGGCCATGAAATTCCGATACCTGACAGATGTCCGATATGTGGTTATAAATTAACACGACTTGGACCAGAGCTCGTAGGATGTGAGAATCCGAATTGTAGAGGAAATGAAATAGGTTCAATAGTCAGATATTGTCAGAACATGAAAATGTATGGAATATCTACATCGACGGTTGAAACTCTATATGACGCTGGACTTATCAAATCAATATCTGATTTATATCATCTGAAAGCAGAAGACATATCCAAACTCGATAGATTCGGTAATATCTCTGCTGCAAATATTGTCAGGTCAATAAGAAAAGCATCTACTAATGTGAATCCGTTAAGATGGTTATCATCATTACCCTGTAGAAACATTGGTTTGAAAACATGGATGCTAATTCAGAAAGGTGCTTTCGAAGATGATAATCTGAGACTTGGTAATATTCTGAAAGACGTGTGTAAACAAGAAACTCCTGATATGTTCATAGAAGAACTTTGTAAGCCAGTATTTGGTGTTGATGATTTAACACTCAATGCAATCAGAGTTGGAGTTACGTATGCTTGGAAAGATATTCGAGAGATGATTCAATACATTACATTCACAGCATTGACTCCAATGAAGCATTCAAAGGGAACTGTTGTATTATCAGGAACTCGTGACAGACTACTGATAGAGTATCTTGAATCCGCTGGATATGAAGTATCAGATTCATTTAAATCCGATGCTAAATATGTTATCGTTCCAAACTTAAATTTCTCATCTTCAAAAACTAAGAAAGCACGTGAGAAAGGTATACCGGTTATAAATGCTGAATCAGCTCTTAAACTTTCTTAAAGTTATTTTACGATGTACCCGGAAACCTCCGGGTACACGTTTATTTCATGAAAGGAGAAAATTCATGATTGTAATGTCAGGTAATGTTTTGGAGACTCCGATTGAAATTATAGCTCATCAGGTTAATTGCCAAGGAGTCATGGGAGCGGGTCTTGCAAAACAAATAAAAGATAAATATCCGAAGGTATATACATGGTATCGAACCAAATGTCATAAACACTTGTTCGGACACAAAACTCTTGGAACTGGTCAAATAGTACCAACTGATGATGGGCATACTTTTTTCAATATATTCGCCCAAGATGGATATGGAACAACCATAAGACAAACTGATTACAACGCTTTCAAATCGGCATTCAAAGATGCAATTGATACATACAGATTCTTCGCAAATGATGCTTTATCAAATTTGGAAATTGCAATTCCATATAAAATTGGATGTGGATTAGCCGGAGGAGATTGGAAAGTCATACGTGCAATTTTAGGACAAATTGAAAAGGAATGTAATGTAACATTTTATATTTATAAATTAAGGAGTGATAAATATGAATAAAATCCCAGAAGGTAAACAAGGAAAGCTTTGTCATGATGCAGTATCCGAACAGAAAACTGTAATCTCTACAATGCTGAATAATTGTGAGAAAGCAAATCATAACATTTATGTTGTAACTGATTTACATTTATTCAAACGACTCGAAAAAGGTAAGTCAGTGTGTAAAAGAAGATATAATTTCTCCGAAGTCTTAAAGAATTACAAAAACACTGTAAAAGATGACGATGTTGTTATCTTTCTTGGAGACTTGTGTGATGGAGAGTTGTATAGTCCAAATGAACTATCCGAAATAATATTATCATTACCCGGAAAGAAAATCCTTGTTCTTGGTAATAACGATTTGTTCGGATTCGATAAATATCGTGATATGGGATTTAAAATAGTTACATATTCTTTCATATGGAGGAATATAGTATTCTCTCACTATCCTCTTGTAAATACTCAATCAGTTAATGTACATGGTCATCTTCACAATTGTAAGCAGTATTGGATACCTTATCAGAATCAGATAGATGCTGCTTATTGTGATGCTCGTGTTAAGCCGGTTCTTCTGAAAACTGTCATAGCAGCACAACCAGAATACTCCAAACATATAACAGTCAAGGAAGAAAACTTCTTCAAAGAACAAGCTGGAAATCTTGATATTGATGGAATGGCTGAATACTATGATTACAATGTTTTGTTCAGAGATCCAGTAGATGACTAAGGAAGGAAACCTGATAAATGTATGCATTCATAGCGGACGTACATCTTGGAGTGAATCTAAAGAATGAAGACTTTATGAAGTCACTCGATATGCTACTCGATATAATACGTAAACACAAAGAACCTTGTCATTGCATCTTTGTGTGCGGAGACTTATTCGATCATCGTCTTAATATAGACGAATATAAGTTTGCCACGAAGTTTCTTTTGAAATTGGTGTGCAATAACTTATCCAGAGATATAGACAAATCTCATATACCCGTTCATTTTATAAAGGGAACTGATTCTCATGATTGTGGTCAATATGATATATTCATACCCATGTTATATAAATTGAATGGTAATGTATATTATGCGAAAGAGAACAATGAATACGTTAATGAAGTCGGTCATCGTATTCTATATCTTCCACAATTATATCACAACGTGAATTATGATGAGATATTCTCACAATCATATGATATCATTGTTGGACATGGACCGATGTCATCTGCAACAATGTCTCCATGTAAATGCGCTAACTATGAGATTCTTCAATCAGCAGATAAGTTGGGCTCTATTTCAAAAATATGTGTCTTTGGACATTACCATGGATTTACTGATTTTGGAAATAATGTATTTTATACTGGGCCATTACTCAGATGGCAATTTGGTCAACCTGAGAAACGAGTATTCACATTGTGTGATGATAATTTCAATATGGAAACTTATGACAATCCATATGCAATTGAATATAAGAAACAAAATATATCTGATGTGGAGAGTTTGAGAAATCAAATCTCACAGGGTATAACAACCCCTGTCAGATTCATTATTGATGTAAATCAAGATACAAATATGGAAGAATATTATGCAATAATGAATCTGACAAAGAACAATAAGAACATTTCATATCAGATAAAGACTTCTGTTATTGAAGAATCTGATAATGAGAATGAACCAGTCGTAGAACATGAGACCACAATTGTTTCCTCCGATATTGTTGATCGTGTAGAATCATTGATTCAATATGTTTCTGAAAAATATAAAACCGATACAGCTAAAGAAATCAGAGAATATGAATCCAAAATAAAACAGGAGTGATTTTTGGACAATATCTTACTATTGTATTTTATGGAAGGAATGATTTAATAAATGGCTAAAAAGAAAATCGAAGTTGTCACCCGAGAACTTGAAGGTGCCGACTTAATGACCATACTCGCAGATGGTTGTTCATCTGACCTATTCGACAAGAACAAACTTGTCGACTTCTCATATTCAACAGGTATCCCGGTTATAGATTATCTGTTGGGATACGAGACACTTGTAAAGGATCCTGAGACAAAAGAAATTATCAAGAAAAGACAAGTCCTTGGTTTACAAGCTGGATCTTTCAATATCTTAACTGGTAAATCACAATCTTTCAAAACAACAATTGGTATGAACATAGTCTCAAACATTGCGGTTGATCCTGATGTAAACGGAAACGTTGTTCATTATGATGCCGAGGGTAGACTTGTTCTTCAGCGTGTAAAGACCATTACTCAATTACCTGATGAATGGTTCAATGCTGAACATCCTCGTTATGCATTGAAGTCAGGAACAATTGGTTTTGATAGACTGAAGAAAGATATCGCTGAGATATATGAGTCTAAGATGAAGCACAAAGATTTGTTGTTAAGAGATACTGGTGAAGTTGATGATAAGAACAGACCTATTATATTGATGCCTCCGACACTTGTACTCATAGATTCTCTTCAGCATATTGTTATCAGTGAAGATGCTTATGATGTAAATGATAAGCAGTTCCAGGGCTCTAAGGAATTGCGTAACAACATGGTTGGCGCAATTACTGCAAAGACTATAAGAGGATTTATATCTGATATTATTCCTATGCAAAAAGAAGCAAATATCATTGTTCTGTGTGTTGCTCATAAGACAGGTAATGTTTCTACAAATGCTTTCTTAGCACCTTCAAAACAGTTCCAGTATGGATCTGTTTCAGAGAGAATCTCTGGTGGTTCTGCTGTTGAGTATGATCCTTCAGCACTGATGTCATTCACAGGTTATTCATCAAATGATTCTCGTTTCACTAAAGAACAGGATGGTTTTGACGGAAACCTTGTATTGTTTGAACCTATTAAGTGCTCGACAAATCAGTCTGGTAATGCCAAGACGGGTATAAGTGTTGATATCGTAATTGACAAAGGTCGTGATGGCGTTGATAACTACAGAACTCTTTCCCTCTTCCTTAAGTCAAAGGGTAGATTGAAAGGTAATAATGCAGGTTGGAAAGTTATCAAAGCCGATGGTACTGAAACAGAAACTCGTTATAGATGGAAACACATCTATGATGATATGGAAAAGGATCCTAAGTTGTTTACAGAATTCATGCAGGCATCTATTGAAGAGCTTGAGAAACTCTTGTCACCTGCTGTAAATAACACAGGTAAGAAGCCAATGAAAATCAATAACATTCTGAAGGAACTGAAAGCTTCGTCGGAAGTAAATGAATAAGAAAAGTCCCCCGGCTTAGCCGGGGGATTTCTTTTTTATGGTCGGGGATTATAATCGTATCCGTTCGGAAGTCCACGAGTTAAGAAAGCAAATGGTGTCTTTCCATCATCAAGAGTTCCTGTACAGGTAATACTATCAATGAGAGTTGTTCCGGTTATATCGTACCATGAAGCAGTTAAACCATCACACACAATTTTGATGTCAGTATCATATGTTCCTGTGTTGGTTTCAATTGTTAATGTACCTCTTCGATATCCAAATCCTCCGTTACGAGCTGACCAGAATTCGAAATGATACTCATCCTCATTATCACATTCTTGTGAACCGAATAAACACATTGATATTGCTGCACCAGTGGGAGGTGTTGGAATTCTACCATACCATTCAACTTTTGTATTCTGAGTATGGATGATTGGTGTTGTCATATTTGCCGTTGTAAACCAGTTGGCATCTCCACTTGTATGAGCAAGCGAATATACCTGTGTATATCCGGATGGCAAATTATAGTCTGTTGTTATTGTGGTGGAAGTATCAGCTGTTATACTCAAAGGATCTAAAGGCTCTAAGAATTCATCAGCTATTGTATCATATAATCCGGGAACTGAATCAGTGTCTCTAACACATGGAACAAATCTATGTGCTAATGTAGTAGATTCAAACATATCAATTCTATATATGGTACAATAACAGCAACTTTGAGGATCAACCGGATCCATTGTTAATCTATCCATTGTCGTGCTATACAATATTTGGAAGAATTCTGTATATGGTAACGAGAAGGGATTGTTATAACCAGACAATGAATTTGTAGATATTGTCATCTTATGACAGATGAATTTTTCTATCGGAAGAATATTAATGGTAGATATATCTGAACCCATAAAGTTTCCTCTGAATAGAACATCACCTTTGTAGATACATGATTGATCAATTTTGGTCTGACGTTCCCAAATATCCGTATTACGTGTGTATATTGGTGGGAATGAACCTGTATCGAGAATCAAACCAATATCGAGTATATTATACCAGTGCGGGGACCACTCGGAATAATTATCTCCTTTGTTTGTTGATGAAAATCCAAAGACCAATTGTTTATTATTATTGATATATGTCAAATGGCACTCTCTTGGATAAATATGTTTGATATTCTCGTGTGCCAGTTTCATAAACTCATAAGGGCTATCTGGTCGAACAATAACCATTTCACCATAGTTAGCATTATCAGGGCACATGATAGCACATTCATTATTATAACCGCACATACAATTCCAACCAAAAGCGTTTGTCCAGATTGTTTTATCAACCTTCCATTCTTGAGTTGAAGTGTTGTAGAAGTAAGTAAACCAATCACCGGTAGCATATTTCGCTGTTATGTAAATGATTCCATTATATCCGACATAGCCTTTGATTTCTGTAACAGAACTATCAAAAGATTGAATATCTATTGTATCTGTAACTGTACTGGTTTCCATGTTATAATAGTAGAATGTCATTCCATCTTTGGTATATATCAGATGATGATTACCATAATCAAAGTTATATGACAATATTCCAGAATCAACCAAAGTCTGTGTTGGAGTATCTTGATTTGGTCCTCCATGGATTTTGACAGCTACAATTTCTTTTGCATTTGGTTCATAACCTATCCAGAAATCGCCATCCCATGCATGACTAATATCACCGGCATATTCTCGGGTTTTGTTTGTGAAATCCAACTGTATATCAGCATATGGCAAATCTACATTTGGATTCATGTTAATCAAAGGATCAGATATGTCAAGTATTCTGATATGTGTAGCTGATGTGCTCGTATTAGCATGCCTCCAGTCATGCTCGTCATAATACCAACCGGAACAAATTACGACTTTATCATCGAAACAATGTCTATATGCTGTTGAAACTTCCTTAGCAGTTGCATCACCAACAACTGATTGTGGCCATGTGAAACGCAAATCTCTCTGAACACATGCTGTTACTTGATCATATCCACCAGGTAAACCTTCTGGATGGAAGAACATATAATACGGAGTGCAATACATTTCGTACTGATCAGAAACCATCAATGGACTTACAGCATCGCTGCTGTCATAAGTGTGTTCAGTGTCCCATGTGTATTGCTTTCCATCACATATGAATTTTGGAAATTGTTGATTACGAGTAGGCCTTAATCCTCCTTCAACAACGCTTTCCGAAATATAGTATCTCTTAGTACCTTGGGATTGCGTTAATTCGCTGAAGTTTGTGATCAATATCCAAGTTGTGTTATTCCACCATTCGTCTGTCGCATATAATACAATACTACGTACTTCGAATTTTGTTATTGGAATATTAACATTGTTATTTGTAAATATATAAACGGTTTTGGAGATACCATCTGGATTCTGCATCCATACAGAAGAAGAGTATGTGAGACATAGCTCGTTGAATTCAGAATTTTCGCACGAAGTAAAAGTATCAGCAATATTCCACAAATGATCTTTATGGTTATACATATAAGAAGATTCTATTTTGAAATTACCAACTGGAAAAATTCCATATCCATAGCTATCATTGAAACCGCTTCTTATAACTGATTGGAAAACATTGTTCAAAGAAAGATTTGGAGTGTTATCATCTGAAAAGATGTGATCACATACCAATTCTTCTCTGTCACCATATACCGGCATAATGAATAATTGATTCATATTATAGTAACCTGAATATTTATTAGAAGCTAAACGAATATTTGAAATGTATTCATAATTGCGTTCACAAAGAATAGCAGGCGCTGCTATGAATTTATCGCATCTTCGCATTTGAGCATTCTTCGAGACTGCTGAAGTGTATCTGTTGATGGCTACTTTGTTATCGTCAGATTGATGTGTATATGAATCATACGGTATATATGTATTCGACCACCACTGACAGTACAACGTTTGGTCCCCATATAACCAGTTTGGTTGTAATATACCATATATACCAGCGCCAATCAATCTTCTTTGAACTTCTGGACTCATTACATACATCCATCTGATTTCAATAATCATTTTGTCATATAATTCTTTTCTTATTGAAGAAGGCTGTCCTGAAGAATCAAGTACCAATCCATGTGTTAATAATAAATCCTCATAATCCCGATAACTCAAACCAAATTCAGTTATATCAAAAGAAGTATTTAAGAAAGTATAGTCAAGCGTATATCTACCTATTTTTCTTCGTTGACATATTAAGTCTCTATCAGAATCATAGAACAATGGAAAGTTTGATTTTGATGTATCCGGATCTACAGCGTGTCCTAAATAATGAAATAAAGTTGTGTCTTCGAATGACGGCGTACCACTACCATCTCCCAAATACAGCTTCATATTATAACCACCATCTATTGGTGAATAATCAAATCCGGCTCTTGTCATCAAATTGACTCCGAATTTTTCATCTTTGACATTTCCATTTTTATCGATTACTGTAAACACATACAAATTTCTCAAAGGAAACTTTTTGTTCTTGCTATAATTCTTTGCAAATTCTTCCACCTTATCCGATGGGAGATTGCAATTTTCTATATTCATAAACTTTTCCTCCTTTATTCATTTTGATTTACATCGGTTATAGTTGCCTGACTCGATGCTATGTTTGATACAAATATTCCATGTGAATCACACACGTTTCCATATTTTGATTCTGAATATATTTTTGGTGTTACATAGTTACCATTGAAACAAACAACTCCGATTGTTGAGTGTCCTTCATCTTCAATAGTTTGTTGCGTGGTTGAATATTTATTAGCAGTGACTTTTCTATTATTGAGACATATAATACCGATTGTTGAGTGTCCTTCATCATGAATCATATCAGATGATGTAGTGTATTTTTGCGGATTGAGATGTCCTGAGTTAAGTTTCACAACTCCGATTGTTGAATGTCCTTCATCTTGAATTACTTCTGATGAAGTTGTATAATCATGAACTTCGACATGAGAAGTATCAATATTTGTTATAGTGACATGATGATCAATATCAAAAATAGAACGATGAATACCAGCTACCCATAGTCCCCGAATGGGGACTATGGGAGTATCCTTTACGGTTGGATACTGAGTCGAACGAGTTAGCTTCACATAAATTTCGGGTGATTTAAAAAAGTATTTCATTTATATCACTCCTTAAATTATAATGATGCCATATTTCCAGGAGGTAATCCATGGAACTTAGGTGTGTTAGTAAACGTCGTTCTCCAATATTTATTACTGATATTCTTGTAATTATTCTGAGTAGTTATCGTTCGTGTTTTACAAATAACCTTGTGAGGCATTGCATATTGTAAAGCAGTCTTGATATGATTGTCAACCATCAAGAACTGACCATATGGAATGATAGTACCATATCTGTTATTACGAACATAATCATCGCCATTGTCATTGTAAACATTATCGATACCAATTGAGTTATTGCCAGTCGAATACCACAAGCCTAAATCGAGGACAATATTCATTGAACCTTGTTGAGAATAATATGTTCTTGAAGACATAATCATTGCACAAGTATGATCGGAAGTATTTGTCACAACATTCCTCAAGGTAATATTTAAATTATACCAATTCGGATCACCATTAGCACATCTCAAATCCGTTAATGATTTAACTTGCTTTGGAGCATCACTGCGAACAACAAATGCTTGATTATGTGAATAAATAGTTTCTGTATAATTATAACCAACAAAGAAGTTATTGGTAAATGAACAGAAGAAGTTTTCGAAGGATGAGCTTGCTCCCCATGGAATATAAGTATCACACTTTTCATATGAACCATTTTCGATGTTGATATAATAAGTATTGTTAGCAGAACTATCCGAAATCCAAACATACTTGTTCAGACCAATCAGGATAGAAGGATCACCTGTCAATGAAGGCATTGTCAAAGTTGTATAGATTTGATGTGTATCATAATCATACACAATGATTGTATTTGCTGCATTAGAAGGTATATAAGCAACCTTCCGAGTATTCGCAATACAACACGCCATGATGCAACCAGAAATCAGTTCATTTGTCGTGAATGTAGTTCCATCGAAAGAATCCAAATCAACAACAACCGCTTGTGAGTTCGTCTTGTCGAATAAGCAAATCAGTCCTGTATTTGAATCAGTTCTATAACAACTTGAAACGATGTTTGAAACAGTCGTTCCAAAGGCGGGAGTTAAAGAATAAGATGTCAATGAAACAGGATGCTGAGATACTACATTTGTCATGTCATATATCGTCATTGTTGAATCGGTATTGAAGTTAACCAACCATTTATCCCATGTCATAGAATAACTTGAACTTGTTGTATATGTCATGAGCGTATCTGGTACATATACTATCTCATTACCTTTATACCATCCGAATTCATAGTTATCGACATTCAAAAGAAGAGAACCTGTAATCTTTTCAAATGGTAAATCCGTTGAACCAGCACCTGCTTTCGGAGTTATACTAAACCCAGGAAGTTCTCTTTCAACAACAAGATCAGTGACATTATCACCAGTGAGAATATATTTGTAATTCTTATATGCAGCTGGAATGTGTAACGGGTCTTGGACGTTAACCCAAGTAGAAGTATCCCAATACTTTTCCGCCATATATATGATAATATTTCCTGAGGTGATAGCAGTTATTCCATCTAACTGATTTATGTTTTGATGAACATAAAGTCTTTGAACAGTATTATTTGACATATAATAGATTGGCTTTCCGAATGTTGTCATCAATGGCGTTTCATCATACCACTTGCGAGAATCATTAACAAATGCTTCAGAATTTACCCACGTATTTGTTGTATAATCAAACAATGAAACCGATGTGATATCTTCAAGTTGAGTGAATCTGTATAGATCGCGAATTCCAAATCCTATATGTATTCCGTTCGAATACGGAGTGGAAGGATACATAACCATGTCGATGTTTTCTAAATGATCCATCTCTTCACGTTCGACAATACACATACCAGGAGAATCACTGATGAAACCATCAATGTATCCATTGGCAGATTTTATTCTACCATCACCACTTGTAGTTTCGAGAGTAAAACTATTCGCGGTTTGCGTATTGGTCATGTAGGTTTCCTCAATGGATGTCGCCGTATCAATAAAAGCTATTGGCTGATTCTTGGTTGAATCTCTTTGAAAAGTATAGATTGTTGTGGGAACCATTCTCTGAAACATTCTTTCTGGAGTTGTGATGACTGTATAACTACCATACTTGCCATCGACATGACCTGAATCGTTCCATTGATTCATTATCATACTTTCATAATATGACAAACATAGGAAGATTGTAAATTCCAAACGTTCACCATTATTCTTCGTAACATGAGTTGGTGCACCAGCCGAAGTATACACTCTGGAGTGAGTCCACAAATTTGAAGAATCTTCTCCAATTCCGAATTCATATATCAACTTTGATTGTTCGGATATTCCGTATGCTGAATTGGAATAATCCATATAACAAACCATGTACTGACAAAAGACAGTTATCAAACCACCTCGTTCAGTACTTGATGAAGTAGCGTCATAATAGAATGGACACTGATAATCTTTCGTGGTCGAAGAATTTGTCAATGCTGTTGTAGATATTAAATTCTGAAGAACCTTGGAATCTTGAGAAAAATATCCACCCGAAGGAATGCCATCACCAACATAAACATTCGTTGGCCATCCGACTTTATCAACGAAGTGACGTCTGAAACCATAGTCGGTCATTAAATTCTCACCAAATTTGGTTTCCAATGTATTACCGTCTTTATCTATTCTGCGTATTACATAAAGATTTGATATTCCTTGTTGCATTGGTTCTTTAGCATGTTTATTTTTCATAAACTCAATTGCTTCATTATAAGCCTGAATATCCAATTACCATTCATCTCCTTTCACATTTTTACTTCTTTCAGGATATTGTAATCATTCTTTGACACAGATATTGCATAGAGATTTCGTGATTGATCAATTGTTTCAATTTCTAAATCACGTGAAATATCAGGATATGTAATATCTCCGTCGTTTATCGTAACATACGTATCCGTGAATATAATGAATCTATCATCATATTCATAATCGGATGCTGTTGTTAAGTTATATACTAATTGAATATGACTCGCAATAGGTCCAGCGTTATACTTCAAATCAGTTTCATATCTGATATAGCACATTGTTTCTCTGGCAATCATCCAAACTCCATCAAACATATCAGCTCGTGTTAAACGAGCTGATTCCAAACTTGGTAAAGTCCATTGCATCAAAAAAGAATAAATCAAACTTGAATCAATATCATATAGAAACGCCTTATTCGAATTATTATTTATTGCATAACAATTGTTATTATGAACTCTTAACTCGAGAGGAGTTGACCATCCAACCGATATTTGAGAACTCCATGTATCAGTTTCTTCTTCGTAATAGTATAATGCATTTGTCATTGCAAAATAATATTTGCCATTATCATATGCGACTGATGTTGGTGTTGAATTATTGGGCAATTTATAAGTAGATGCAGTTTGATTTTCTATATCATATTTGGTATGAGTTGAAAAAATATACTTCTTTCCCACACAGTAATCGGTTCCAGATGTACTACCATTTGTCATTGGCAATACTGTTATCGAGTAATCAATAATATTAAACTTTAACAAATTCGGTCCATCATCTAACATAATGAAATTGTTAGAATCAATCCATTCCAATTTACCATAACAGATATTATTTCTGTCTGTCGTATATGCCCACTGTGACTCAGAGCTTTTTTCCAAATCAATGATATATAAAAATTTTGCTCCATTATCAAATGACAAATATATTTTGTTCTTATCATCAATAAGAAAATCTGTAACAGATGCAAAATTATAATAATCTCGATCCCATATCATCTCCGAAGTATTAGTATATAAATTATATTTGAATAATGAATAACCTATTCTATTGGAAGTATTTCTATAATAAATAAGAATGTAAATCATTCTGTTATGTTCTTTGATCATTACAGAATATAATTCACTATAACTTGGAATGGAATAGTTCAAGTATTTTTGTGGAGCACTCTTGCCAATTGTCGTTGGTAACAGTGATTGATAATTAACATCTACTGGTATATTAGCCATTATATCACCTCCGATCTATATACTGTAAACATTGACTGTGAATACTTTTAATTTCTTATTAGATTCATCAGCCTTCTTCGTTAATTTTAAATCGGTTTGAACTGTTGTCGTCGATGATGTTCGTATACGTTTTGAATCACAGTCAACACCGAATACTGAGGAATCATATGAATCAACGTCAATCGAAGTCTTTTTAACACCCATATCATCTTCAATAACAGAACGAATAGTTTGTTCTTTTGGTACAACTGTCAAAGCAACTCGCGTCAATTCAGATGGCGCTTTGAATATGATTTTGTAATCATCTGGTAAACCTATGTCATTTACTATATAAGAAGAACCGTAAGTGTTGAAATCATCGTCAGAAGGTAATTCATAAGCAAATGACTCCCATTCTGATGATGTGTCATTGAATCGATAGAAGTTGGTCATATCCATATTTGAGCATAGAAATTTTGCTTTGATGCCAACAACTGTAATTCTGACCAAACTTCGTCCAGTCGGAAGATTATTTCCTCCAGCAGTGAGGGTTGCATCTGTTAAACAATCGCTTGGATCGGTTAATAAGTAACCAGATGGTTTGAAAGAATTTGGTAATAATACATAACCACTTCCTCCGCATCCACCTTCATCGTCATCACTACTGCCGTCAGGCCATGTTCCAGAGCCTCCGAACCAACCACCGCCTCCGGCACCACCATATCCATCACTGTCAAATTTACCATTTCCACCTACTCCAAAAGCTCCACATATATCAACAACTGAAGAGTCATAAGGTGATTCTGTTTGTGTACCAGGTCCGGGTGTTGTTCCATAAGTCTCCCATGATGCCCATCCTCCTACTTCACCACCACCGTGTCCGCCGAGTGAGCTTTCACGACCTTCGGAGCCGGCACCACCGGCAACAATGATTCGAGCATACAATGAGTCGGTATCAATACGAATATCAGTTCCGCCTCCACCAGCAGTTGATGCTTGACTGGTAGAACCAGGACGTCCACCGCCATTGTATGACATTGTGGGATTATATTTCATGCACCATGTCTGATCAATCCAGTTAGCAAACAAACCAGAACCTCCAACGTTGATATATGCTTCTCGAGGTATGGTTGTTTCAAATGTGCCAGTAGTATATCCGCCTCGTGAATTGTTTGGATATAAATAGTAATAATTACGGAATCCACCATCGCCACCATAACATTCAAAATTATAAATGCCAGGCATTAAACGTATATGTTCAGATCTACCAACGCATGGAAATGTTATAATGTCATCTTTCATTAAAGAATCGATTTCTTTATATATGACAATCTTAGGCGTGTTAGAAGTTCCAACTCCCAAGAATGTATCAGTTAATTCTAAATCAGACGGTGGTTCATATGAACCGGGGGGATATGGTCTGTAGGAAGTCGATGTTAAAACATATCCACTTCCTCCACCACCATTTGTTGATGTATATGAGGAATCAGTTATCGATGCTGAATAGCCACCAAACCATCCACCTCCACCTCCGCCAGCACCTTCATAGTTCAATGTATATCCACCCGTACGCTTTATAGGTGTTTCGCCGGTTCCGAATGAATAACCATCTGTCTGAGTTGGATATTTGTAATCATTGTTACCCTGGTAAATTGGTGAACCGCCAACTTCACCACCACCGAATCCAATCGCTGATGTGAAATAGTTTTGTTCAGTAATCCACATTTGTCCACCACCACCACCAGCAACAATGATTCGAGAAGCCAATGATTCATCAACTTTGGTTTTCAAAGTTATCGTAGGATCAACGAGAACATTTCCCGCTGTTAAATGACAATTTCCAAATGTAAGTTTTTCATTGTACTTTACAGCTTGAGCAAATGTGCCTGACAATACTTCGTATATGCCCACTTCATCAGCCGTATATTCTATTCTGACAGAACCAACATCCGAAGGTGTAATATCAGAATCATTTGGAAATTTTAAACACAAACGAATACTTCTACAATGTCCGTATAATGTTGAAGGTTGACCAGATGACAACCATCCGTCATCGGAAATATAACCGCCATTCAATGCATCGTATTCCATTACATTATAATCCAAATCATTTCCGTTTGAATCAGTTGCGAATATACGGAAAGAGCGTGGACGATTCTTGTAGTCCCATTCAAGATATCCGGGTGTTCTGACACGTGTTGAAGAATTCTCATTACCCGAACCTGTAATAGTACCTTGTTCCCAAATCAATTCAGATGTAAATTCAGATGTCACATCAGCAGCTTTTGTTTTAGCAGGAATATAACATTTCTTAAGAACACCTTGTTCATATACACACATTTTGTAGAAGGTTAAAGAAGCATATGAACCATCGTCGAAGTCAGATCCATCGTTTGTATCAAATATCAAACATGGCCAATTACATGGTGAATATGTAGCAGTGGTCGTTATTTCACCCAACTTCGTATCATTGGTATCGTACCATTCAGCTTTCGATGTGTTTATTTTATATAACACTCGTTGTCCATATGGAGCTTGAATTAAAGAAGGCCCTTCTTGTTCTACAGTACCTACCATCAAACATCCACGGTCTCTTCCTGCGAATCTATAGAAAAAAGAAAATGCTTCATGAAATGCGGAATTACGAGCTCCGAATAAAGATCCATAATTTCGTGGGTCAGAACCAGTCAAGTTACAATCGAATTCAACATAAGTATCTTTCTTGTGAAAGTAGTCTGTATGAATAGCGCCACCGTTTTGAGCATCTGTTATACAATAATCCAAGTATTCATATTTCGTTGTATCTAATTCAAGTTCATACTCTATTATTTCGGGAGGTTTTAAACTACACCTGATGTCTGTAGCTCCACCTCCACCGGCACCGGTGTTATATCCATCAACGGGTTCTCCACCATCTCCGCCACCATTCCATCCACCTCGACCAATAGTGACATGATCATCATTTCCATCTTCGCCGACACCACCGACGAATGCATATAAAGTTTTTGGTTCTGATATATTCAATACTCCATATGATGTTCCACCATACAAAGGTTCTGCATAGTTTGCAGTCTTTCCACCTGGTGCTCCATCACATTCTAACAAGTATTCTCCAGCTGGTAAAGTAAACTCTTCATAGTTTCCGGTATATTCGAATTCTCTATAAGGTGCCCATATCTTATCATGATAACCTAATAAGTTTCTCATTGTATCACCTCATTATTCAGGGAATACATAAGGAGTGTCCGAAGGAGAAAATACAACAACAACTGAACCCTCGTCCAGATTCTGTACTTCTTCTCTTGTAGGATCGTGATCCATAACAACCAAATTTTCAAATGGAATACCATTTATCAATTTCAGATTACCTTGTCTTACATCAGTATCTACATCTATAGAAGTATAACTGGTTGGAGACACAACGAGATACAGATTGTTGTTATTTGTATCATTCAACAAAGCATTGTGATTATAAACAACTCCTGACTCATAATCTGATATGGTGGCATTACCTCCACCACCTCCGCCTCCACCTTGTCCAATTTCAAGACGTTGAAGTTTTAAAGTTAATTCTGCCAATAGAGATTGATTTCTCGCAAAAGCAGTAAGGAAATCTCTGAAAATTTGTTCCATATAATTCAACTCACTTTCTGTGAAATTTAACCAATCGGCTTACGATTCCGTCACTCTCAGGAAAAAAGAAGAAAAAAAGAAACGCCTCCCTTTCGGGAGGCATAACTTTAATCATTCATTGGTGACCCGTACGAGAATCGAACTCATGTTTCCGGGATGAAAACCCGGCGTCTTAACCGCTTGACTAACGGGCCATATAGACGCCGTGATAGTTTCACGACGTCCATACCGCTTCGGTTATTGATTGCTGGGCTAACCAAACCCAGCTGGTCAACATCATAAGTCATTACCTCATGATGTTGATATATTTGATTGATGATATTCTTTCATGACGTAAGCATGAGGGTTGTGGGACAAGTCCTAACCTTTCATACTCCTCTTACTTGAACTACACATCGCATTTGTGGTGACGCCAACGACCGGGTCACATCTGCATCAATCGCATATACTAATCTTACAGAGGAATTACGAAACAACCAACGTTTCCACCAACCTTGCTAACCAAAGTGACGAACTTTGGCTTTCATGGTATGCGAAGCTTATAAACCAATACCAAGGACATTTGTTACGACATATAGATTTAACGTACATGCACGGAGCATCATATGCCGTGTAAGATTATAAGTTTGAACTATGATTCGCTACTAACGATGTGGCCACCATCTGGACCAAGATCATCGCCGTCATAATGGGTTAGTTAATTCCCACACACCGTCACGACCATTAACCTATAATCTCCGAAAGCTATATATCATTTCAAGACAGTCGGAAGTCCTCAGGTGTGTTCAAACTTTGAGAAGCATCCATCGGTTCCGGATTCCTTTTTATAACGCACATGGTGAGCGTACCCTGTGATGCTTCTCTATGGGTCGGGGTATCATGTAGGTATGACAAGGTTTCCCTATATGCCAATTATGGACACAATACCCCACTGGTCCGGAGTTTCTTATCTGGGTCATTGCAAAGAAGCTTTTCATTATACTAATCAATTGACATACGATTCAATCAACGCCGTATAATGATTCCAGATCTCCGGTGGTATGTATCAATAATATGTAATTCCTATATACTACGTTGAGGATCTTGGGATCAACGGACCCGTGCTGGAACCGGTCTTCTTATTATCGATACATTGGCGTCTGATGTAGGACTCGAACCTACGACAACGTGATTAACAGTCACGGGCTCTACCTGCTGAGCTAATCAGACACATATAATTTTCCATTACTTCAATCCCTGACCACAGGTGCAATTATGGTCTTCCAGAAACATTCATTCAGAGCTATAGTGAATGACATTCAGTGTTTTCCTATTTAAACTATTAGGATTGAATAATGGATGACGTTTGTTTCGTAAGCAACAAACGTTGGTACCTGAGGTGGGACTCGAACCCACAGTTGTCTTTCGACACTTGATTTTGAGTCAAGCTCCTAAACCAATTCGGATACTCAGGCATGTAAAAATATATTTCAACCCGCGTGTGCCAGGGGGATGGTCTTATTATTGCCATCTTTTAAACTGTCTGTAGAATGACTGTTAAACACACGCGGGAGAAATAACAAGGGCTCCACGGGGCGTAGGGATAATGATAACTACATTTGGCTGTTCTTTTCCTTTCTGAATTGATGGATTTAAACTTCCAAAGTGTTCATTGCCCCGTGGTGCCGCATTTCATTTTGTGGGTTGCAATAACCCACGGGAGATGTCGGAGATATAGCTCCGTACACACCCATCTTCTTATAATGGAGCCTCTGGCAGTAGCACTCAATGCTGTCTGCTGTATGACTGCATCATGCTTTACACCTGTTCTTCCAGTAGGCATCCTACCTCACCCTCCCATTTCTGGAGTGTTGCGTGCACACAACTCGGTGAGTATATTATCACACCATCAGAAAGGACTTTGCAAAGAATTTTCTTTCATCTTTCTTTTGGTGTAATAAGCAGTTGTTAGTTGATAATATTATTTATACTTTTTTATATTTTTGAATACTCAGATTCGGAATATACAAACCATCTTCAGTTTGTTCCAATCTATCAAGATAGCCTTCACCTCTTAAAAGTTCAAAAGCAGTCTTGAAACAATACTGACCATTGTCAACTCTTGACAATGATAATTGATCGCCAAAATGAGTTTTATCTTTGGTGTACATTCCAGCTGGCGAATAATACACTTCGTAGAAGTGATTGTTGATTTTATAAATATAATCGCATGATGGCTTATCATCGAATGCTTCCTTTATAAAGGAATACTTGTAGCCTTGTAAACCATTAGTATCTTGCCCATTGATGATAACATGAACAATGGAATCAGTGATTATCATTTGACCGTAGTAAACGGTTGTGACTTTCACGTTTTCCATCAGGAATTCATCAAACGGAATTTTGAATGTTTCAAAATCAAGCATCTTTGCAATTCGAGATTGTGGATCATATTCCGCATCCTTATCAATAATATGCTCGGATGCTACTGATTTGCATCTCATGCATTTGTTTTCCCAATCAGGGAATAATCTTAAATTGGTAAGGTGTAATTGTGAAGACCCAATCTTCAAGTCAATATTGACTGTGTAACTGAGTTCTTCCAGATAATCTTCAATTACCTTTTCGGAATTTTTCTCAATATGTTCCTCACGGAAATATTGCTTCAATTCTTCATTTAAATAGAATCTGTACATATTATATCACCTTTCATTTCTTAATTAGTAAAATTTAATAGGGAATTGACGACCATCAGCAGTAATTACAATACCCTTATTTTCATCATGCTCGATTATAGGTGTTTGCGGTAAAAATGGATAGTCCGGGATTTCATTACCATTTTCATCGTACGCTTTAAAAACATACTTATCCATTTTAATTTCACCAAAAGGAGTATTCTCTTGTACTTCTTCTTTCACTGCGTATATGGGTACATTTTGACATATGTCAGGCTTGGAATTGCCGATCTTGAATATAGAATCAAGTAAACTTCCTATATCTGTCTCTTTCGTATCTTTATCTGGGATATTTTCATTAACATCTTCGGAGTCATCATATATTCCGGACTTCATCAATTTTCGTATAATGGAGAAATATTTCTTCATAGTTTCGGAATCAAATGCTAATGGATCTCCTGATATCAGCAGTTTATATTCGGACACTGTTAGTATGTCCATGACTTTTGCATGACGATTTACATATCTTCCATATGATATAGGAGTGAATACATCTAATATTGGTTCTCCAATAAAACCATGAAGAAGCCATTTGTTATTTAGGCGATCATTCACAACTAAATATTCGCCTATGTTTTTCATTTCTTTTCTCTTGATTTCTGGTACCACTTCTCCGACGGGTTTCTTTCGTTGTTCAATATCATACAATGCGAGTGATCTAAGCCTGGTATATTCGGATATATTGTCAATATTGTGAGGATCCATTCCTCTTTTTCTGAGAAAATCACGTTCGGATTGTGTGAGCATATTGCCATCGCCGATGTTAACACCGTTACGTAGATTAACATCGCATTGTATAAATTGGCGAACTGTTTCGAAATCAATTCCGCCAAGATGTGTTTTTGAGCCGTATGGATTATTATTCATATAGATACCATCCTTTCGTTAAACATATTTGACACATATGCATTTGAAGGCATCATTTGTGATGTCTTTTAAGTTTATTTGAATACCTTGTGAGAGATCTCGAAAGTATGCGTCCCAGAAACAATTGGGTTTCATGTCAAGTTTTTCAAAGTTGAAGTCAGCGCGATTTCTTTCAAGAATATCAGTGTTTAAATGATCGATAATATTTGACAACGCATGTTCGATGCCCTTTGCTTTAACAATTGCGAAATGCTGAATCAATATCACCGTGCCACGTTCTGATATGCATGCTTTGTATGTCTTATCATCATTTGCCATAAACTCATCCTCCTTTATCTTACCTCTATGGGCTTTATGCATATTACACGACAATCTTCGTCGGTAATATCTTTGATGTGTATTCTAAAATCATTTTTAGTATCTTCATAAGCCACATCCCATATTTCATCTGGTTCATCTGATGTTTTTTCGAATTTGAAATCCACATTCTTTACCATAAATTCTTTTCGTATTTGTTCAACAATTTTGGGTATGATCTCATCGAAAGAATTTCCTTTTGCTACCGCAAACATTTGTCTGGCAGTCATTTGACGATACATGAAAGCATGTTTATGTGTCCATGCACATACTTTATACAGTCTCATTATTACTATTCCCTTCATTCAAATTGTGAGCGAATCGTAAAATCTTTTTGATTCTGTCATCAATGTATATGAATTTATGTGCTTGATGTTTATTCATCCATCTCCACCAATACTTTGTTTCGCGTCTTAAAGATCTTACATATCTTATTTGTTCATTTCTTGAAACAGGATCAGTTTTATATTTGAATCTGACACGCATGTTGAGAATTGCGATTAAGCGTCGTATATGCATGTTCATTAATTTGGAACGAGCATAATCATTCCATTTGTAAGATGTCAATGGATACGCGTTAGGATATTCTTCTTTTATTTTTGCAAGCTTAGGCTGTAACATTAACAACAACCTTTGATATTTATTGCGATGCTTTTTCTTTATTCGTTTATTTGCCATCTCTCATTACCTCCGGACGTGCATGAATCGGTAATGGAAGTTTATCCTCTACCATCTTCCATAACACAGATTCATTGTTTTTATCACGACGATATATACCCATCTCGAATCTGAAATTCAATTCATTGGCAGATGTTATGTATTCATTGATGTTAACGCCACCTCTTTTCATGATGAGCTTAGTAATCTTCTTGTTATTCCTTTCGGATAACTTGGTTAATGCACCACATGATGGACAATAATATCCATACCATATATCAGGTAAGGTGCGAGGCATGCTATTTTCAAAACCGCTGATATAGGATATATCAAAAGCATCTTCTAAAAGACATTTACATCCACATATACATTTGGCTTTTATGTGGAAATCTTTTGATGTTTTTAAAATAATCTTGGGCGTTTTAAGTATTTGCATTTTCGGTTTCTCCTTCATTTAAATATATCCTGGGCAGACTTGACAACATTTGCGGTATCGGAATCGTTGTCAGCTTCTTCGTCATCGAAATTTTCATCCATGTATTCAGCAATGAGTTTATCTTCAAACTTTTCCTGTTCCGAAACTACCCGATCGGTTATTTTGTTAAATACCGATTTTTCCATATCAGAAAGATCATCGGGATTAAATTGTGGATTCATAAGTTTTTTACCCATGCTGGCAACGGCTTTCATTTCTTCTTCATTCAAATCTTCTAAAGGATTGAATGAAGTTTCAACTGTTTCATCATCAAATGTTAATTTTCTCTTATTGTTGTTCATAATGAACCTCCTTTGATTTTGTAGATATCGGTTTTCTACATATTAAAGATATATCTACAAAAAGAAAAAAATCAATTTTCGTCATTTATTGTATAGAAAAATTACCCTCCCCATGCGGGGAGGGATAATCTTTTACGGAATTATTATTGGTGACTTCTCAATACGAAGTTCACCTTTAATTTTCTTTTCATACTTCTGATAGAGATCTGTTAAAGTTCTCATACCCTGTAATGGGTGTAACCAGAAGATTGCCGCTCTTGCATCAATGATTGTTGGATCAGCATGAAGTACCTTTCTCCATGGGATATAAATGATATCGTCCAACTTATCCTTTGTTTTGATATCAGCACGACGTATCAATTCGATGTATCTTGCTTCATCGATAACTCTGTCATGGTGACAACAGAACTGTCTTGTCTTGGTATCAAAGGAACCTGATATTGGCATCCTTCTTAAATCAATCCAATTCACTAATCGATTGACACATAACAGCGGATCATAACCAGCCTCACACTGATGTTTGAAATGAGCTTTGATATCATCATCAGTCAGTTCAAATTTCTTAGCGACTTCTTTTGCAGCTTGTTCTTTATTCTCGTTCTCCATCACTATCGACCTCCTTTAGTGGTTCATACTCGGAAGTTATGGTAATGGTGGTCTTTAATTTGGCATGATCGATTTTATCCAGTATTACGTCATATTTGATTTTCTCTTCTAAAGATATGCCGACATTTGCATTTGCAGTTGCTTCCTCTTCAAGACTATAGTATTCTCTGAGGTCATCTATTGTCTGTCCTTTGGTATGATCGAGAGCTTCATTATAATCAAACCTTGCTTTTTCACGACGAGCTCGTTCTTCTCTGTATTCATCATAAGCCATTCCATTAAATCTTATATAATCTAACACATGACCAAATTCATGGCGAAGTGCCAAACGAAGATAATCCATAACAAGATCAAGATGATCCAAATTTTCAATTATGAAACTATATATTTGATCTCTAAGAAGGAGGATATTTAAAGTATCTACTATCATTTTATTATTATCATCCCTGTAACCACCAAATTCAGTCTGCATCAATGAATACGTGATAGAATATTGCTTGTCATTAAAATATTCATATAGTTTTTTACGTGATAAATCACCTTGCATGTGACAGATGTCTTCCCATATAGAAATGAGATTACTTCTTGAAAATAATTTGATTTCACATGGAGCATTTTTCAATTGGTTTTTGAACTCTTTCTTGAGCTTTTCGAATTCTTCGGAGATTATATAGTTTATCCAAACTTTAACATTGAATCCTTCGATTTCCATTTTTACGGAATTCATTATTTATCACATCCTTGCAAAAACGATTCTGTCTTCATAAACATTTTTCAATTCAGAATAACCAAACTGATTGATTCTGAATAAATCCATAACTTCACTGACCTTTTTATCAGATACATGATTAATATCAAAGATAATAAGGTCACTCATATTTGTGATAGCATCAGATATAAATTCTAATATAGAAACAGCATCATCGCTTTCTTCAAGAATTCCCCCGATGGCTTTCTTCGCAGTACGACCAGTCTTACCTCTGTAATCGTCTGCGGCAAATGCGAACATCTGACGCTGTCCCTCGACTTCGTCTTTTTCGTTAAAATTAATTTTGATAATATCTCTCATTTATTTTTCCTGACGATTTATTCTTACCCAAGAAATCCAACGATTTCAGACGGTAAGCTATCACCCGGTGTCGAATCCGGGCTATTATGAATTAAATATTAATCGTCTTTTCCTTTTCTTAATATTTTTCAACATAATATATTTAATCCATTAACGTAATTAAATGCATATTGTTTAAGATTGATAGCCGCATTAACATCTCTATCAATCGTTAAACCACATTCATTACATTCATAAATTCTATCCGATAATTTTAGTTCGGATTTTATATTTCCGCATTTGGAACATCTTTTAGATGATGGAAACCACTTATTTGCCAAAATAAGTTTATGATATGGAATTCGCTCTTGTTTGTATAATAACATTTCACGAAACATACTGAATCCATTATCCATCGTGGATTTCCCAAGATGTAAACACTGCGACATATTCTGCATGTCAATATCCTCAACGCAGATTATACTAAACTTCTTGGTTATCGAAGTTGATAATTTGTGTAAGAAATCTCTTCGTTGATTAGATATCTTTTCATGAAGAATACGAATCTTGTTTAATGTTTTTCCTCTATTAGCACCTCCTTTCTGTTGTCTTGAAAATTTCTTTTGTAGTATTCGTAATTTTTGTTGGTTACTTCTATAATACTTTGGATATGAAGCATTATTACCTTCGCTATCCATATACAATGAAGATGATGAATAATCAATTCCAAGAATATTCAACTTGCTATCATTTTGAATATTATCAATATTAATTGAATATTGGAAACATATCGAACAATAATATTTGTTTGTAGTGGATTTAGATATTGTGATATGTTTTATTTTCCATTCATCTGGAATTTGTTTTTCTCTTGGATTGTACTTAACCCACCCAAGACATGGAATCTTTATTTGGTGATTATTGTTGTCAATACGTGTTTGCTCGCCATGATAATTTGAATAAGAATTCTTACAATATTTCTTGGATTTAAATCTTGGAAAACTTTTTGGTCTTCTATCCTTTCTCATTTTGATGTTACCATTCTTGATATTATCAAAATATCTTGAAAAAGCTGAATGTAAGAATTGTTTAACATTATTCACGGAATGTCTATCGAATTTGTATTCTTTATTATCTTTTGACAACCATGAATTTTGTAATACGATATCTCCATAGTTAGGAATCTTCAATTGGCCATCATCATACGATTTTATGGAAGATTCCAACATTTGATTCCATATGAATCTACAAACATTGAATGTATTATTGATTATTTCTGATTGATTATCATCTGGATATATTCTGATCTTTCTGGATATTATCAAATCAACAATTTTCCTCCTTTTATCATTTACCGTCCACATATTTTTGTAATTACTTCCATCCAGTCAATATGTGGCGGGCTTTGCCCAAATCTGTAATAGAAATACCAATCCATGAAACCTTCTTCATTGTCCATCCAAGCACAATATTGTGTTATTTTACGAACTTCTTCTGCTAAATAATTACGTCTGTTCTCGTCGTCAGTACTCATTATTTCAAGCACATACTTATCCCTTAAATCCCTCAATTTATGGACATAATCAACAACATCATCCAAAGTAAGCATTTTGGGCGGGTTAGTATAGTAAGTACCGAATAATTCCTCGTCTGTTTGAATATTATCCGTAAAAATCACCTCCTTAAAATTGTATGTACGCCGGTGTTACCCGGCGTACATTATTATGTGATTAATAACCTTTGTGGTTGATATCAAGAGAGTCGTCGTGTTCGATCCACTCTTTGACTGGAATGATATTATACATACCATTCTTTTGTTTTGCAACAACCTTTTCGATTCCTGAGTTGATGATGACTCTCTTGCACATTGCACAGCAGTCAGCATTGGTGTATGATCCATCGGGTTCAACACCAACCAGATACAAGGTAGCTCCTTTCATTTCTTCCTTTGATGCGTTTATTATTGCATTCATCTCCGAGTGCGAACTTCTGCATCGTTCGTACATGGCCCCGTGTGGGATATTATTTGCTTCTCTGAAACAGTAGCCAATATCACAACAGTTCTGTCTACCAGACGGAGCTCCAGCATATCCCGTTGAAACGATTCTATCATCTTTAACAATAACAGAACCGTATCTTCTACGAAGACAAGTTCCTCTTGTGGAAGCAACTTCTGCCATAGCGAGATAATATTCTTCCTTGGTAGGTCGCTTGCCATCTTTGATAAGACTCTGTGAGAAAGCTGAGAGTTCTTTATTCGGCATGGTTTTTGTTTTTATCCATGCATTGATATCTTTTATAATATTTTCCAAAACATCCTTTGGGATATCTTTATTTGGAGTTCTGAACAAAAGAGCATCTGTCATCCAGCATGCCTCACCCGGATACACCACGATATTTACATTGGAAGCGTTGTCTATGTAAATCTCCCAATGATCTTTATTAAGGTTACATCCGATTGATTTTGACATACAACGCTGGCGATCAATAATGGCATATTTAAACAAATCCTCATATGTCGTGAGTGACCATGAATTTCTATGGTATTTTCCTGGATATTTATGATGATCTGACAAATCATTTTCAAGAATACCTTTTATATTTTCGAAAATGATTTTCATAAGTTCTTCTTTTGGTATGAGCTTAGATACTTCTTCCTTATCATCAGATGTTTCACATGATTCCATCTGTTCCTCGTGAGTATCTTCTTTGACTTGCCAATTATTGTTTCTACAAACGCCCAGCATATCACATAATGTTTGGATATCTTTCATGCATAATGGATCGGGAATGAAAGCACTGATACCAGCAACAATATGTTCATTGGCGTTAACGACTATACGCGGTTTCGTTGTATCACCAATAAAGATAAGCCAACTATCAAGATCCGTATCGAACTCAAGTATGACATCGATTGTTTTCTCTCCAAGGGTTATCCTTCTGAGAGAGCCTGATTTTTCATATGATCCACCGACGATTGAGTTAGCTATTAGCGTATCACAGAACGAATCTAATGTTGCATTAATTCCCGCTCTCATAGTTTCCCAACGAGTAGCTTTTTCGGATTCATCAGATTTTCCTTCGGGATGATATTCAATAGATAATTTTGTTTTGTTCTTTGCAGGTTCGACAAGCCAACAAAGCAAACGCTTGAAAGTAGAGGTTATCTTTGTTGATTCTCCAATGAATATACGATTGGTTTCTGCTTCGTAACAAGGATGCACTCTTGGAAAATGTTCAGTTGCAGCTATCAACTCAATGAACTGCTGATTTGTTGATATAATATCTGCTATGAATGTTTTTGTATCCTCGTCATATTTGATGCATGACACCTTTGCAACAGGATCAATTGATGCATCATTTATTATACCGGGATAATCTTTCTGTGAATAAATAAGATGATTGTTGAGAGAACCACGTGTGGCAACAATCTCATCAGCCATTTGTTTCTGGTTCTCGATTTCATGAACGTTGTCTTTGTCATTGAATGACCATAACGGAACTTCATGAATAGAAAGTTCTCTATGAGGTAGCTCTCCGTAAATAAATGCTTTTGGTTTCATTATTTTTCCACCTTTCGTGAATTGAATTTGTTCGAGAGGTATTTCTGTTTCCTCATACAAACAATATACATTTGTTTGTATTGAAATCGGGGAATATTTGAATATTTTAATCGAATGACTCTTTCCAACAATACTCGAGCGAATCTGGTTGAATTCTTGATTACATCTTTCTTTTTCTTTATTTATCCCCCATCACTTTTATAAATTCATCGTCATATTTTGTGATACGTGAATTTATTTCGTACTTGAGTTTTGTTGATTTTTTATACAGCCGATCAAATTTATCAGGATCATTTTTATACCTCATCATCATTTGTTTGATATTTTTCCGAGCTTTAATAAGTACTATTATTTCAGATTCTTCTTGGTCTATTAATTTCTTCAATGACTCATAATCATCAGATTCAGATTTAAAGAATTTTGGAAATAATTCTAACACGTCAAGAGTATTGATGATATTAAGATCAAAATAGTTAAATGTGTATTCATTCCATGTTTTAAGTTCCAACATATTAATTCGAATCAATTCTTCAAATCCATATTTTTCTATATCGGCTTTTACTTGTGCATTATCAAAGTCGATGACCATGCAACCATTCTTCCATAAGCATCCGCAAACATCATCTTCCATTCTTGTTATAACAGAATCAATACCATCTGGAATATTTTTATCATCCCATTTCATTTGGAAGTATTTGATCGGCTTCGGGTTCTTAACATTCAAACATTTCACAAGACCATCTTTTTTGCAAACAAATCCATATCGATGTTTTGATAAATCATAAGGTTTGATTATGATGGACGAATCCGGGTCGTTTGAATTTTTTATTTGCTTGAGTAATTCGAGATTTATCTCGACTTTATCATCATGCGCGGAAGAATCACATTTCATTACCTCCAATACATGATAATCTCTTCTATTGTATACGCTATGAATGTATACGTGTGATCCTTCTTTTAAACGTGGAACTTTGATTTGATCAATTTTTATTGATTCATCTCCTTCAATTTTCATTGACAATACCCTCCTTCTTTAATATTCTGAATATTTCGATTTGTTCATCAAACAATTTATCTGGTTCTTCATTTGCTTTCAGAACTTCGGTTTTGTCTAAAGTAATTAATGTCTGTTGGAAATGTCTGAAATTTGGATTTTCATCATCTTTCAGATAGAAATTCATCAGATAAATATATGATGTATCATCTAACTTTTGCTGGAATATAAGTTCAGTCAAATCGTTATGATAATATGATTGAATCTTATATGGAACATCCAGAAATCGTTCTTTGTTTTTGGATATAATTGATTCATATAATCTATATGGATAAAAGAGTTCATCCAGTTCTTCTATACCTAAACTCTTGTGCTGTATGTTCTGTGTATCATCTTTGTTCTCTATCAAGTAAAGGTCGTCTTCATGTCCAATTGCAAAGGGATTGCCTTGGACTAAAACAATTTCCCATTCTGTTAAATCATTTTTGTTTATAATCGTATGTGCCTTTTCGTCGCGTTTCTTTGGTTGCTCGAGCATGTAGACATGAGATGCCCGAACTTCTTGTACATCTACAAGTATTCCAGCCCATCTATCAACTATGCCACGCCATTTCAGATCATCTATCATTTATCATTACCTCCGATAAATTTATTGTAAAAAATATTAGGGGGGTGTGAACCCCCTAAATTAATACAGTATTACATAATCGAATTCATTTTATAATGCCTTCGTTTTGTAATATTTTGAGTATCTCAAGTTTTTCTTCAAGCAATCCTCTTGGGTTTTCCACACCATCAAGAATTTCTGCTTTGGACAAATTCAACAATCTGGAGTACACCTTGGGTAGTTCTGGTTCTTCTGAATCAGAAAACAGAATAAAATCCATTCTATAAATGTATAAGTCTTCATTTATTTTCTGCTGGAATGTGAATCGAAAACTTTCTGGAATCTCATTGTCGGGCCTTATTTCAGAAGGCACATCCAGAAATGCTTTTCTGTTTTCTGATATAATTTGTTCATATCGAGCTCGAGTATAAAACTCTTCATCGAGTTCAAGTATATTCAAACTTTTTGGGTTTGAACATTTATAGTCATCTTCTTTAAATAAAAGAAAGCACATAGACAACTCTGGTCGATTTGTTGTTGGATCGTCATTATATGTATTGATTTTCCATAATGAAAGATCCTTTTTGCATATCGCATCAAATATGTATGGACGCTCATCTTTGTCAGGATCTTTCATAGTCATTCCGATACCTGGGCCATTACTAACATATTTGATAGCTTGAAAATGACGTAATGTTTTTATCCATCTTTCCTGAGCAAATACTATTTTCTGTTCATCTGTCATCATTATTCCCTCCTATCGAATATGCAGAATGGACCACATACATACCTAAAGTTCAGAGATTTCTTTTCCTTGCTCTTCTTTGACTTGGACATCAATTCAAAGAATATAACACACTTTCCTGTGTGATGAATATATTCAACAGCCTTTTGTAATTTCAGACCGCTGAAATGCAGACCTGTTACGAAAGCTCGTAAATGAAAGATATCAATCCTATCATTGTCTGTTATATATTTCTTTTTCAAATTATCCATCAAATTATCAACGAATTTATTGAAGTTTTCTTTGGAAAGATTCCAGTCGCATCCTACGGTAAATCCAACATGGTTTGTCGGCATTCCCTTTATAGATACTCGAATATATTTTCGTGTGCTCATATATAATCATCGCTCCCTTGTATTTGTTTCATGAACTTTTCAAGTTCCTTTCGTTTTTCAATATTGATATCATGAACCGGACCCATATACACTCCGGACAAACGAAGAGTTTTCAGTTTGTTAAGTTGTGTCTGATTTGGCTCTCCTCGATATCCTTGGGACCATACTGCGATGCATCCGGTTTTTGCACAAAGATATTCACACATGTCAAGTGATGCTGTCCACGCAGCTTCAACGATTTCTTTTTTCGTTTTTTCATAATTGTCAACGCCAAATCTGCTCATGTAGATTTCGCATAGTTTGTGAGTATGACTTGGCACAGCATAGAAAATCTCCCCGTTTTCATCAATGATCACTTCGAGATATGAAACGAAAGTTTCCTTATGCGTATTAATATCAAACGGAGAATTCAAAACTTCTTGCTGTCTTTCAAAGCTCGGTTGTTCCCACATGATAATCACTTCCCTTTATGGCTATTAATATCCCTGTGCGTCCATTATCTTTTGAACAGCCTTTCTTTCAGCCATACCTTTCTTTGTTGTGCCCGGAAGGACATGTTTGAAAGAGTTAATATAATTTGGTAACATTGCAATGGGGATTAATTCCCCATTGTAAAAGTTACCATTGTTAGCCGATCTTGGATATGTACGGTATACGCCATTTATATCATAAGCGACATTATCGAGCATCCATACGATATGTCTATCATCTCTTGTCATGTATATTTCACCACGACCATCAAAAGCTTCTTTCAGTATTATGGCGAAATAATAACAGAAGCCTCTGGAAAAAACAGCAGATACAGCATCGATTTCTTCCTGTTGGAATTCGCCAAATAGAGTTGCGAAATTATCAATGAATTCTATTATTACTTTTTTGGATCTTGAAGAAATATGTAAACCTTCCATATATCATTCTCCTTTTTCATCATCATTATCAGCTTCGATTATTGGCGGAATTATTTTCGGTAATTCAAAATATTTGATATCCTTACATAAAGCTTTAGCAAATTCGATCTCTTCTTTTGTTGAATCGCCAATATATCCTCCTTTATTCACAACAAGAATAGCATCGGACATAGCGATCATATCACGATGAATATCAACCAACAGATCTTTGAGATCAGGACGTTCTTCATTACTGTAATAGCAATGAGGCATCAGAACTATCCAACCCATTTTTGTATATTCTGAAGCGAGCTGCTGAAATAAATCGCGGAAACGTGTTGAACCGCAAAATGTTATTATTTTTCTTTTATTACCTGACATATATTATTCCTCCTCTTCATTGATATGGTCATATAATGCACCAACGATTTCTTCCATTCCGTCAGCCAAACTATTATCGACTTTTGAAATTGATGAACCAATGGTGTGAATCATTATTGGCATATCCGGATCTTTTTGTGGTGATTGTTTGATACATGATTCTACTATCGGGAAAGTATTGTCATCCATATCCTTCATAATACTCTTAATGGTTTTGGTTAAAACCTCGCTTTCCTCATCGGTATAACCAATTGACTTTCCATTCTTATTACAGAACCATATGAATCCATATCCCGCTAAACGGTGAATCATTTTCAAATTTTTTCGTCTGATTTCTTCGTCGATGCAGCACATATAATATTCCATGCTGTTTCTATCGATTGTTCCATGCGGAATTATAATTTGAGAAATTCCATGTAATCGACAATGTGGATCTGAATATTGTCCGTATTTGTACATATTCATACGAACAAACATATTCAATAGAATTTCAATATTCTCATCTTCGATATATTCCGTTGGTAGAATGATTGTCCAATGGACATATGCGTGACGGAAGTCCGATGCTTCTTCAGCCATATAATCTGTGTATATGTGATTGATGTAATCATGTAATAATTCGCATATTGAGATATCATTCATATCAAGTGATTCATTCTCATTGTCATGAGTCGTTATGAACTCTTCTATTACATGTTTCAGAACTATATCATTCTTTTCATCCTGATACAGAAAAGCATATATTGAATCTTCAACACACTTTAACTGTAGATTTGGTGTCTTGACTTCTGTCATATGTTTTGCAACGATATGACAGTAAGTCGTCCACATACTTAAATCGTCCTTTGGTATTTTTGCACATACGAAAAGACGATTATCAGGCTGAGGATTATACTCAATCTTGTCAGAATTATCTTCCATCTCCCCGTAATCCGTGGAGATTGGTATTGGAACTATCATTGGTGTGTCTTGAGTCATCATTATTCCATCGATTAAATCTTCTGGAAACTGTAACAATGTATCTACTGTTTGAGTTCCGTTTGCATATAATAGGTATACATTTTTGGTGTTCATAATTTTTTAACCTCCTATTTAGCTAAAATCCATTTTCTGAACAATCAACAAAATATCGGCATACACACTGTGAGGTTCTGGATGAATGAATTTGTAAAATATTGACACATCCAAAGTTTTAGTATCGTTGATATTATTCACAACGGGTTCGATAAACATTTCATTGTGGCAAATTGTCATACTTTTGAAATTCTCAATATATGCTGATACAAAGAGTTTCAGATCCGTGAATGTACATTTACTGTCTTCTCGATAAATCTTATCGAAATCGATATCGATATTTTGAGTAATAAATCTCTCATATTTTTCAATTCCGAATATTGAGAAATCTTCATCATAGATTTCTATGAAAGGATGTTTTATCTTCTTTGGGAGAGCTTTTCCTTCATAGATTATTTTGTAATCTTTTAAATTTTTCATGAAAGCCTCCTGACGATTTGTTTTTCCACTTTCTCGAAGTGTTTACATAAAGAATTTGACAGATGTACTTTGGAGCACATCTGTCGATATTGATGTTTGATGGACGTCTTACCGAAAGATCCTATAGTCAACATTTTCCAATTCGTTCTTTTCTTATCAACAACGAATTTCATCAAATATTGACGAACTGACGATTTGTTCTTACTCAAGGAATCTATTGATTCCAGACAGTAAGCTATCACCCGGTGTCGAATCCGGGCTAATTACAGATTAAATATTAATCGTCTTTTTCCTTTTCTTAATATTTTTCAACATAATATACTTAATCCATTGATGTAATTAAATGCATATTGTTTAAGATTGATAGCAGCATTGATATCTCTATCAATTGTTAAACCACATTCATTACATTTATAAATCCGATCTTTTAATTTCAAATCGGATTTGATATTTCCGCATTTGGAACATCTTTTAGATGATGGAAACCATTTGTTTGCCAATATCAATTTATGATGTGGAATTCGTTCTTGTTTGTATAATAGCATTTCACGAAACATACCAAATCCATTATCCATTGTGGATTTTCCAAGATGTAAACATTGTGACATACCCTTCATGTTGATATCCTCAACACAAATTATTCTAAACTTCTTGGTTATCGAAGTTGATAATTTGTGTAAGAAATCTCTTCTTTGATTGGATATTTTCTCATGAAGAACTCTTATTCTTTGTAATGTTTTATCTCTATTAACACTTCCTTTCTGCTGTCTTGAGAATTTCTTTTGTAGTATTCGTAATTTTTGTTGGTTACTTCTATAATACTTTGGATAGTTGGCTTTATTGCTATTACTATCAACATACAGCGAAGATGATGAATAATCAATTCCAAGAATATTAATATTCTTATCTTTATTCTTTTGAATATTATCAATACCAATTGAATATTGGAAACATATTGAACAATAATATTTGTTTGTAATGGATTTGGATATTGTAATATGTCTTATTTTCCAATTGTCCGGAATATTCTTTTCTCTTGGATTGTATTTAACCCATCCAAGACATGGAATCTTTATTTGATGATTATCATTGTCAATATGACAATCTTTCCATGCGTTATAATTTGAATATGAATTCTTACAATACTTCTTAGATTTGAATCTTGGAAAACTTTTTGGTCTTCCATCCTTCCTCATTTTAATATTACTATTCTTGATATTTTCAAAATATCTTGAAAATGATTCGCGTAGAAATTGTTTTGTATTAGATACAGCATGTCTATCAAAGCGGTATTCTTTATTATCTTTTGATAACCATGAATTTTGTAATACAATATCGCCATAATTAGGAATTCTTAGTTGACCTTCATCAAATGATTTTATGGATAATTCCAACATTTGATTCCATACAAACCTACAAACATTGAATGTGTTATTGATAATGATTAATTGATTATCATCTGGATAGATACGAATCTTTCTGGATGTTATCAAATCATCAATTGTCTCCTTTCTTTTTCTGTTTTCTCATACAAACAATATACATTTGTTTGTATTGGAATCGGGGAATATTTGAATATTTTAATCGAATGGCTCTTTCCAACAATACTCGAGCGAATCTGGTTGAATTCTTGATTAAGCCTTTCTTTTTCTTTATTCTGGTATTCATTCTGGATGATACATTCCCTTCTCTCCTTTATTATGCATCCAAAGATTCAGTATACCAACGGCTGAGACATTAGATGGTACCCCATAATCGATCGTGGCATTAGTTAGTGTGACAAGATTGTATCTTTTACATATCTCACGAGTTTCATCTTTTATCATGTTTGATATACATTCGTGATGTTGGGATTCTCCAACCTCAACATCGCATATGTAGTCTAAGTTAAAATCAAACATGATTCCGGTTACATTACATATTTCCTGAAGAGCTTTTAAAATATCATATGTTAATATAATATCAACCTTTTTTCCTTCTGGGATGGTAGTGTAAATAAGTTGAATCATTTCGCACAAAGTTTTGATGTGCTCGTCAACATTATTGACGTTTGCAATATATTTAGCGGCACTATAAACAGTGCCCTCCCTATACATTAATACTTTACTCATTATATACCAGACCTCCATCTTCCGTCACGGAAATATTCTCAAATGGAAATTCTGTAGCGAATGTACTGCAGATTATTGTTAATTTAAAAACCGTAAGAGGAGGCTGATCTTCGTTGAAAAGATTTTTTGATTTATAAACATAATCAATATATTTCTTTTTTATCAACACATCTGCATCCATGTGATGGTCGAACAGAGATGAAAATGTTTTGGTTTTTATCCAATCATTTTCATTTTCTGATATGATGAGTTTCATAAACTCATTCCAATCAACGTTTTCTTCTTTGTCAATATGATGAGTATTGGTGTGCTTATTTTCGTCATATTGTCCGGAAGTATAGAGGAATATACTTCCATCTGGATAATGCTTAAAACATATGATTGAATCAATGTTGATTATCAAGTTCTCTGTAAGTTTTTTAAATCTCATTTTTCTTCCTCCTTTGATAAGCCAAGAATATCATCGATTGCTTCTTTTGTTTCTTTCCTTATTTCATCGATAGCATCTTTGGGTATTGATGCATCAACATCTGGAAAACCATCAACAGGAACGCCTTTCTCCCAATTTTCATAAAGTCGTCTCCTCAAATTACTCAGAACATGTTGCATCATATCGTGTCCATGATGAATATTATACCGGGTCGAATCAATCTCATCATCAAATATATTATCGATGTAAAGATTCTTTCCTTTTATACGGTGAATCTCACCCATGCAATTATGAAGATACAATGCTGCCTCATCATCCGTCATCTTCATCTGTGTAGGATATGCAGCGTTATATAATGCTGATAACCTTAGATGAGGCGGGACTCCTTTCCATGAAACGTATGGACTATAGCGGTCTTTTACAACCTCCACTTTCAGACCTGATTCCGGAAGTGTCACTGCCATGGATTGTGACACTTCTTTTTCGATTATACGTGATCCGGCGACTTCGGAAAAGTTTTCTTCGAAGAGTCTTTTGTTTATGTCAATTACTTTTTTATCCTGACAAAGTTTATCTGGATTTTGTTCGGCAACTGAACAGATATATTTAATATCATTGATTTTATTGAGAATCATATCATCTGAATTTGGTACTGATGAGAAATAAAATGTAAGGTTTTCACAAGTAGTTTTTAACATCTTGCAGAACTTTCTGAGTTCCTTATTTTCACGAGTTCTCCTCTTTTTTCTTATCCTTTTATTTGCCATCTCCTTGGGTCTCCTTTCTATATCTTGTCATGAAGTGAGCCTTTGTCTCATAATGACATTCGATTTTATCGAAGTCAATACCGAATCTCTCTTCGTATCTTTTTCTCACGTCTTCCTCTCTAACTTTCTCACCAAAGAAGTGAGTCATTGATGAAATGAGAACATATTTATCAAAGAACTCTTTGATTTGCTCATCTGAGTAACCCAGATTGTCCAATGCTCCGACAGCCATAATGGCTGCGGATATAGCGGCTGAATCTACACAGTTTGAGAATACCTCATACTGGAAATCCAGTCTTGTCTGTTCTCTGCACTTCTGGCAGTCAATTATGTTTCTTGCGCGTGATTTCATTTTTAATTACTCCTATCCTATTATAGATTTAATGGAATACTTTAATTCCATCACATTAAAAATATACATTTATAAAGTCAAAAAGTTATTATCAAAATAAAAATTTTAACCGCGAAATAAGTTCAAAGAATCAATAAACATTTAAATATTATTTTTATTTAAGGAGGACTTTATTTATGAATGTCATACTTACAAATGGAGATATCTCCACATTACCCCAGGAGGAAATTGAAGCATACAAAGAACACGTCAAAAAGAAGTATCCGAATGATTACATTGATGAGTTAATTCTGACACTCGATGGAGATTATGTCAATATGGAAATTCACAAACATGCAAAACCATTTGACAGAATTCGCCGTATAACCGGCTATTTAGTCGGAACTCTTGACAGGTTCAACAACGGAAAAAGAGCTGAAGAACGTGACAGAGTTAAGCATGGTGTGACGGAGGAATCTTAATGCCATCAAGAGAAGAAATATTAAAAAGAGATTTCTCAGAAGAGTTTGTTACAAAAATGAAAAACTCTATCGAGACATCATTCTACAAATATGGATATACTTCAAAGACATATCCAGAACTTGCTCAAGCATACAAGAGTATTCGCAAAAGACTTGAGTTGTATGAAGAAACTCACAATACCGAATACCTTGTGGACATCGCAAATTTTGCGATGATTGAATTCAAATATCCTTCATTCAAAGATTCTAAATATGACCCAAAGGATTCAGACCAGTCTCCGGGTTTGACCGATGGTATATCATATAAAGAATTGATGGGTGAATGATAAAATAAAACTCCAAAGGAAGGTGATCAATAAATGAAACCATCTATCGAAGAGCGTATGCTGAGGCAGATTGGTAAGACACGTAAGTACAATGGTATGTTTGATGCTGCAGTAACATCTGTAGAAACAACTACTGCTACTACTTCCGTAGAGACCATGGATAATCAGTACACTGTTACCAAGGACCTTTTCAAGGTATACATCCAGTGCACAGATAACGATTATTCTACAATCATTGTTAGCATCGATTACGAAAATCAGCCGGGTGGATATACTCGTGTTGCTGATTTGTCAATCAATGCCGACGGTGTATACGAGGAGAATTATCATTCTATTCCTCGTCCGATCCGCACCACAGTATTCAATATCGTCAACAATGCCATTGATGACGTTATTGCATTCATTGAAGGATTCGATCCTGATGCTGATCCTTCTTCAAACGAAGAATAATAAAAACGTTATTCTTACAAAAAGAAAGTTATATGGGCTCCCGTGAGGGAGCCCATATAATCTTTATTGCTTATTTTAAATCTTTCTTAAAGAGTCCTTCTTCGATTTTTCTCATTGGAGCAAGAGGCTCTTCATTGATAGAATCAATAAATTGCTGATATGGAGATTTGCATGATTCTCCATATTCAGAAGCCATTTCCGTTTTCGGATGATGTATTTTCTGCTGGAGCTTCACGTACTGATCAACATATAACTCATCGGTTGCTGAATTATATGTGACCTCGTAATATTTTCCGTCAGATAAATTTGTACTGATTGATTGTTACTAAATACTTATCCATTTTTATCTCTCCTTTTTAAATATATTTTGAAAAAGCTGCCTAAAAGCCTCTTGTATTTCGTGAGTCTCTTCCCATATCTTCGGAGTTGATCGAAATCCAACTACTGGAGCTTTTGCATCCGAGATATACATATTGCATATCATCAGACCATCATAACATACTTCAATGAATCTCTCATGGAAGGAAACACGAAGTGTTATTTTCCTATGTGTTTTATCAATAGAATAGTCGTCGAAGATTCTTATGAAGACATCTTCATTTCTGTCCCATTCGGTTTTATATTCATATTTATTAGAAAGATATCTTTCCACATAACCTGCAAGAAGTGCGAAGTTATTTTTAACTTCGCATGGAATATCATAATTAGAATTGAAAATCCAGTCATATGCGGTCATCTGAATTAGATAATCAATCTTCTTTTTCTTCGGCATTGTCATCACCTCCTTCATCAAACGAATATGACCATTTACCATCTTTATCGGTAATACCAGAAACATTGAATTGAAGACAGATATTCTTAAGCATCTCAATCATATCATCTTCTTCTAAGTCCCTGATAGTAACATCAGAAAAACCGAATTCGTTCTTAGTAATGGAGACATCAAGTGCTTTGCTCGGGCATCTGACATCAACAACTTTAGGCTCTTCTTTTTCTTTGTACCAATCTTCGGTCAGTTCGAAAACCATTTCGATTTCAGACTTTATACCCATTCTTATTACTTCAGCTTCTAAAATGGAATCCTTCAAGAAACATTTAGGCTTGAAATCAGAACTGAACGAGCATACTGTTTCCTTTTCCGAACCGTCCAAATAGTTATAGATTTCATAATCAACAAGAGTGAATGTCGTATTTTCTTCTCTTGCAGAACGCATGATAGCTAATAACTCTTTAAGTTTCATTGTCATCTCTCCTTTTCATCTATTATTACAGGATTGCCATTTTCATCATATCCCCAGTTGTCGAATCTGTGATCAAGAGTCTTTATATTATAATGAATCAATTTTAATCCATTAACGAGCTCATTATATAATTCGACGGAAACTTCTTTATTTGCGAATCTCGCAGTGTACCAGTCCTTCATAGCCTTCCGGAATACTGATGACAACTCAATTTCTTTATGAAATGAAGGCCATGATTTGAATCCTTGTAAATCAACCAGAGTTGTAGATGAATCATCCACAAGATCTTTGGTGACAAGATTCCAGATGTTTTTGAGAATCTGATATTTGGAACCTCTACCGCTATATACGATTACTCCTATCATGGCGATTAACCGATTCCAACACCAATCGATGTCATCTCCGGTTATAAACTTCTCATATTCTTCCGGGATTTCCATGGTGTAATCTTTTAATTGAATCTTCATAATTAATCTTCCTTTCTCAGAATTTCCAGAACTTCATCATATGATTTCTCACATACGATTTCATTTTGCAATTCTGCAATCAATAGATCTGTGTTCACTTTCATATCATCTGGGATATGTTTTCCGAAATGATAAAACATAAACTGATCGTATTCATTTCTACCTGGACGATCAATATGAATCATCTTATCAATTCGACCCGGTCTGATAAGTGCTGGATCCAGATGATCGATATGATTTGTTGTAAAGATATAGATGACATTTTCCAGATTGGAAACACCATCAATAGTATTTAGAACCTCTGACAATGATACGTTTATTTTTCCAAATGAACGACGCATGTAATCTGACTCATCGTCTTCATATGATATTTCAGAGACTTCAACTGTAGGTCCTTCCTTCTTATCAAAGATTTTATCTTCTCTTTTCTGAAGATATGTCGCGTCTATGTCTTCAATGACAATCATACGAGGTTTCATTGACATCTCGTATGCTTCATTGCGAACTCCAGGAAGATCCCCGACGTTCTTCAGATACAATGGAGAATTAACATTGTTCTTATACTTCTCAATGTATTCAGTTATCAGAGCTCTGATAAGAGTTGATTTACCAGTTCCAGGAGGTCCGTACAGAAGAATTCCATAATGATATGGAACGAAATTCTTTTCATACCAAGCTTTTCGATTTACAAACGCATCAATCGAATTGATAAGATTCTCCTTTGTGGATGAATTCATAAACACGGTTTCCATGGAACGCTTTCGCATCATCGTAGACTGAAAACCATTAAGCTGGATGAAGGCATTTTTGTCACCGTTCATCGTTTCCTTAGCCTTCTTCTGAATCACGTTCTTAAAGAATAACTTAAGATTTTTCTTATTCTCTTTGGTATTTGTAACCATCAGTACAAAATCACGTCTTCTCTGTTGAGTCGTGAAAACTGGTGCTGGGTCTGGGCAAAAAGCTCCACTTAAATCTCCATCATAGTCACCGGATGTAGATGCACCACATTGACCATTAAGATTATAAAGAAAGCTGGGTCGAAGCTTTACAGCCTTCTTCTGTAATTTTTCTTCAGGATTTCTGTTTGATGGAGCAAGCAGTAAAATAGGCGTTCCGTGATATACAATAATCCTGAAAGGTTTATAAATAGATCTTAACTTTTCAGAATTATCAAGATGAATGGTTCTTTTCTCATCCAGGAGGTACTCAAGTAATACACTGTGAATAGACTGCGTTGTCTGAGAAAATGGAGGACCTACTTCGATAGTATATACGGTAGCTTTCTTTACAGAATCTTTCAGACTCTGTAATGCCCAGTTCTCTGCTTCTGTTACTGCATCGAAAATTGACTGACCGACGCATGCTTCGAATGCATATTTTATTGCGGCTTTTGTAAATGCCTTTCTTTTTTCTTTCTTTGTCATAATTTTACTCCTTTTTGATTTATTCAGTTTCCCGGGTTATTCCCGGGAAACCAATCTTTTTACAAATTCATCCAAGGCTTCATTGAAGCTCTTGTCAAACTTTTCTTTTGCATGGTCATAGATCGATTTATCATCAATCTTTTTATTTCCATATTCGATAATAGTGTGTACCTGAAAGCGATCATCTTCGTTCAGTTCAATGTCAAATATTAAACCAAACTTGGCGATAGTTAGAGTATTGCAGAAAACATAAAATCTCCCATCTGTCGGTTCTGGTGATAATTGTGCTTTAGTTATTTTCATAATAAACTTTCCTTTCTGATATCAATTGTAGGAAGATATCCTTTCCTTATTTTATCATAATAAAAATATACATATGAAATGATGAAACCTTAAAACGCAACCATAAGCCTCTTAATTTATTACATGACGAAAGGAGAATTTTCATAATGGCAAGATTAGAAGAATTTGATGATGTTCAGCTTGACGTTGAATTTACACAAGCTGGCACAAGATCAAATATTACATCAAATGAAAATATAGCAATATCATTCGGCAAAATTGCCAAATGGTACGAAGCATTGGTACCCACTGGTGGATCAAGCGGTCAATTCTTAGGATTCAATTCTTCAGGTACTGCAAAGTGGGTTTCTAATCCAAATGTAGATGAAAAAGTAAAAGCTACTAAATTAGCTCAGTCTACTGCTGATGCAAGTTATTATCCAACGCTGGTAGCAGGTGAAGGAACTGCAGGTGTTAGTATATTTGATTCAGCAAAAATTAATCATACCAAAGGTACTACATCGGCTGTTGGTAATACACGTTTGATATTGGGTAATGCAACAAACGAAGGTACTACAAACAACGAAGAAGGTTTGTTAAGAATATATTCACCTGGTACAAAGTATCATACTCTCAAAGGTGCAAAAATAACAACTGACAACGTTGATCATACATTACCAACAACAGGTGGTACTATTTTAAATACAGGAACAACTTCCTTTACGCAAACATTGTCATCCGGTACAAAAATTGGTACTATTAAAATCAATGGAACCTCGTCAGATATCTATGCTCCAACGGATACTGATACAAAAGTAACTGATACTGTCGGAACTGCAAATACTTATTATCCCGCGGGTGGAACTTCAACTTCTACAGCAACTGGAACACAAGTATTTGATACTTCTTTAAAGTTTATTGGAACAACCGGTTCCACATCTGCTGTTGGTAAAGCTCAGCTTGTTCTGGGTAATGCAACCGCTTCTGGTACAGCAAACAATAAACAAGGTTCTATTGTTGTTTATGGTTCAACGGCATATGCTCATACTATACAAGGAGCACCAACTGCGGCAAGAACTCTAACATTACCTGACAAAACAGGTACATTTGCACTCACAAGTGATATACCTTCTGTTCCAACGGTAAATGATGCTGCGTTAACATTGAAAGGTGCTGGAACAACGGTAACGACATTTACAGCAAATGCATCATCCGCTAAATCGCTTGATATTGTTGCGGGTTCAAATGTTACTGTAACTGCAGATGCAACTAATGCAAAAATATCGATTGCAGCATCACATCCAACAATCACAAAATCAACAGATACAACATCAACTGCATCACCCGCACATGGTGGGACATTTACAGTTGTCGATTCTATTACCCGTGAAGCCAATGGCCATGTTACAAAAATAAATACAAAAACTGTCACATTGCCAGCTGATTCTAATACAGATACGAAAGTAACCCAATCACAGACTACCACAACAAATTATCGTCCAATATTGTTTGGTGCAAAGGATTCTACGGACATTTCAACATTGGCGAATACAGTAACAGATCAAGCATATACATCAACAAAAATGTTTGCTAAACCGGATACTGGAAATCTATATGCATCAGGATTTTCAACATCGAGTTACATAAACGGAACTGGAGCACAATTAAATCAGTATGGATTATATTTAAAATCATATAAATCAGCATCATTGCCAGCAGGTGGTAATTACAGTTATGCGGAATATGCTATAAGAGTATACGATGGAAAAGCTACAGATAATAATGGAATGCTACTGACAATAGATGGTGGCGGACTAACAATAGTTGGTGGTGGCGAATCTGCAAAATCTTTAGCAGCTCTTATATCCGATGATCAGCGAGATTCAAATACATCAAGGACAAGACTGAATGTTGGTGGAACGCTGAATACGGCATATCATGGATCCGAAGAACAACTTATACTTTCATCAGATAATAATATATACTTCTTAACGACTTGCCAAACTATCGCCAATAGAAAACCGGTTGTATTAGATGTGAATTCATATTTTTATCCGGGTACAACAAAGACTGGTTCAATCGGTACTTCGTCATATATGTGGAATTCAGTTTATGCTGCGACAATATATGAGAACGGTACATCATTAGCGAGCAAGTATGCAGCTATAGGTCATACACATACAACGACAATAGCTGCTGATTCAGGTACGAATCAACTTACATTAGCAGCAAGCACAAAGTATAAGTTGACTACAGGTGGAACTAATTTCATTTTCACAACTCCTCCAAATACTACTTATTCAGCCGGAACAGGATTGTCTCTATCAGGAACAACTTTCAATCATTCTAATTCTGTAACAGCCGTAACGTCGGCAGTTTTCAAAAAGATAACATATGATGCTCAAGGTCATATAACGGGAACTGCTAATGTGACTGCTTCGGATATCCCATCGCATACTCATTCTTATTTACCACTCTCAGGCACTACGATAAACAATCCAAACACATCCTCGGTATCTTTCACCAATGGAATGACCGGAAACATATTGTTCGCAAATACTGGAAACACAAATGGTGTTGCACGAGGTATAGGTGGTATTGTTGGTACGACCGATTCATGGTCTGTTAGAGGATATCAGACGGGTGAGAATAAAGGTTGCCTTGAAATATCCGTCGGTGATGACGGTGATGAAGGTATATATGTTCGTCAATATACATCAGGAGCGTATAAAGCAACATTCTCTAATAATGCTGGTTCTGCAAGCGGTCTTACTTATCGAGAACTCGTACTGATGGCGCCAAGCACAGGAGCGTCCACATTCCCTTCTGATGTAACACTTTCTGGTGGTAGGCTATATCTATCCGGAAGTCCTGGAAACTATGGTCAGCTCAATTTGAAATCCGCATCATACAATGTTATGTTCCGTAATGACAACGCGAACACATATATCCTACTAACAGCACAAGGTGATCCCGACGGAGCATGGACATCTTCAAGACCATTGACAATAAATAATTCAACAGGTATATGCTCAATCAATGGTAATGCTGCTAATGTGACAGGTACTGTTGCTATAGCTCATGGTGGCACTGGAGCTACAAATAGATTAGCCGCTTTAAGAGCATTAACAGAGGAAAATGTTGGTACAAGTGCACAGTACTTCTTAACAATAACAGATAGCTGGGGTAAAGGTGGATATACAACAGTAGCAGATGCTAAAACTGTATTGGGATTGAAATCTGCTGCATATACAGCATCGACAGATTATCTATCATCATCTACAAAATATGCAGGTTCTTCATCAGCTGGCGGCGCGGCAACATCTGCGAATATATTAAATAAAAATAATGCAGCTGGCGCTACGACGGCAGGTGTTCAATATGCGAACGGCCCGCTCACAGTAGGAACTGCTGATGGAAATGCTGTAGAGGGTAGTAATGGTTCATATAAATTATGGAGTTATCCGGCTGGTGGAACGGCTGTTGGAGGAGGAACGGCGAATATACAAAATCTTAGATTATATTGGTCATCCACATGGTTCAGAGATATATTCATATCACCAAATAATTATGATATATATCACAGGAGTGTAGCTGCAGGAACAGCACAGCCTTGGAGAAAAGTATTAGATTCCGGTAACTACACATCATATACTCTTCCAAGAAATATCAAGCATATTCATACAGCCAGTGGAACGGAAGGATCTGCCGGATGGGTAAAGATTGCGAGAATAACCGTAACAGCGGATTATCCAAATCACCCAATGACATTCACAATTGCGCAACGCGGCGTAATGCAATATCGAATACATTTAGTATTGAAGAACTACCGTGTTGCATCTGCGGCAATTTCTGAATTTATTATAGCCAGAGATAATTCATGGACAGATACCAATAATAATCCTCGAGCTTATATTATAAAACCATCTGATGGTATTTTTGATCTGTATATTAGAAAAATAGAAGCATGGGATCATATATTTGTTGTTGATTTTACGAAGGCCGATGGTAGTGAGGGTGACAATTATTCAGTTACTTGGACAAATGTTCATGCAGCTGATTCTGAAATAACAGGTGGAACAGAAGCTGTTAAAAAATTATATCTTCTGACAACAACAAACTATGCTGGTTCATCATCGGTTGGTGGTGCCGCTACATCTGCGAATAAACTTAATACAAATGCCGGTGCAACAAATCGACCTGTATATTTTTCTGGTGGTGTTCCTGTTCAATGTGATGCACCAGAATCAAAAACATGGTTTAAAGGTGTCCCATCAATAGGAACTAATGGTGTTATGGAAGTTGGTCGCTATTTTGATATGCATTCAACAAATACTGGAACGAGCGACTATGATGTGAGACTTGACGCTTCTGGTGTTTCATCTTTCAGATTCACTTTTAACACACCAGCGAGTAGCTCGATTGCTCCATCAACAAACAATCAGACATCTTTGGGAACTTCATCCCTCAAATGGTCGAATGTATATGCTACAACATTTTATGGTGCTTTATCCGGAAACGCTTCAACTGCAACAAAACTGGAAACAGCAAGAAACATTGCGTTGGCGGAAGATTTCGCCGGAAGTGCAAATTTTGACGGCAGTGGTAATATATCAATCTCTGGCACCTTCTACCGTTGCTCAGCATCCAGCAATAATACTGCCAATTATCCATGGCATCGTATAGCATACAGAACAGGTGTTACTGGCAGTTATAATGATACAGATGCCATTTTCATGATAAGAGCATGCTATAATAGTGGCCCATTCGGTATAATTAAAGTTGCAATGAGAACAAATGGACCCGGAACTAACTGTCAAGTTGCAGCACGTTGGCTTGTTAGACAAAATATTGCTGCGGACGATGTGTATATTGCACAATGGGGAAAAACCGGTCAATCAGTATATGCGGATATATTCTTAAAAGGAACAACATATAATCGAGCATACGTGTATCAAATTGCTGGTAGTAGATGGTGGACTCTTGTTAATAGTGCTGAAGCAATTGATACAACAACCAGTGATAAGAAAACAAGTACTGAAGTATATGCGAGTATTGCAGCAGCTGGAACTACACTTCATAATCAAGCATATACACAAACCGTAGCGGGCATTGATGAAGGTCATGTTAATTCAGCAAATAGTGCCGCATATGCAACGCGTGCGAACTATCTTGATGTTGTTGCTGGTAATGAAGTTCGGTTTTACAATAATAATCAATTTAAAGAGGCTCGTCATTTTTGGTTAGGCTATTCTTGGGCTGATGGTTCACATTACACACCATCCGGTGGAAGCGACACGAGTTCAACAACCGCTCCCAATATAACAAAATTCGTCATGGGTGATTGTTCAGGAGGAGGTCTTACAAGCGTACATGCTAAAACATTTATATTAGGCAATGGGTCATCTCCTACGTTTAGCTCAAAAACAACAACAATTACTACAGCTGCAACTACAACCGATAGAACAATAACACTTCCTGATGATTCTGGTACTGTCGCTTTAACGTCTAAAACATTTAATGTGACTCGAGGATCTTCAAAATCGACTGCAACAACTGGTTATTGGGCTGCTATGTGTAATTCAACACAAGCAGGATCGCCGACATTACCAACAGCTGTAAAATGGTGGCATGTAATATCGATGGATTGGACCAATAATGATACCAATAATTGGATATCTCAATTAGCTATTGCAACACAAGATGGAAGTGGCGTTTGGTGGAGACGAAATAATGCCAGTGGAACATCTATAGATTCATCTTCGTGGCATAGGCTTGCAGAAGGAAATTCTTCTGGCGCTGCAACGAATATCGCGACAGAAGTTGAAAGTTCAGCTGGTGCTCGCCCTGTATTCTATGCATATCTGGGTGATAATACTCGTGTTGTATATAATACAAATTTCACATATAATCCATCCGGTAATGTATTAAAAGCAACAACATTTGATGGCGAAATAACAACTCTTGCATTCCATAACAGAATATATGCTCTTTCTCAAACACCGTCAGGTTCTACTTGGAATGGCAATGAAACATTAATAACCTCAATTCCAAGTTCGTCCGGAACTTCGACTCCAAGCTATCAGCGTGTTAAAACAATCGATTTCGTCAAAGATTGTATTTCAGGTTTGAAGGAACCAGTTCTCTATGAGAATACAACCAATCCTTCGACAAGCACAACGATACAATTACCAAATGGAATTCCAAAATATCTCAAAGTATTCATTGGAGTAGAATATAGTAGTGACGGATCAACATACAGTGATTCAGCAGCTTGTATAAATTGTATTGATGTTGATATGGCTCACACCCACCACGGTGGCTTCATTGGTTATGATACACCTGGTCAATCAGGAGTTGGAAACTATTTGGCATATTGCTATGTCAATGTAAAACAAAATACCGGAAGTACGACGGCGTATACAGTTGGTATTTCATATGCAAAATTCTTGAATTTAGCAACATCGGCAACCGTGCAAAATATTATCGCTCGTATCGTAAAAATAATAGCTGTGTACTAAAACAAAAAAAATATGTTGGAGCCCCATTACGGGGCTCCAATAACTTTTTGTTTACTTGTTTTTTATTTCTTCTTTGGCCTTTCGCTCGTATCTTGTGAGTCTACATGAGCTGCATCTTTTAGGAATCGATAATCCTCTTCCCAGATAATAATCTCGATGTGACTTGGAAAGTATGAAATAATCTCCACAATCTTTACATCGAATAACTTCCTCATTTATCTTCTTCAGGATGGACTCGGCTCTCTCCATATCTTCATCTATTTCATGAACATAAATTCGTTTCAATTGTTTTTCTATATATTCAACAGATGAAGCAGAATTTTCAAATATTCCGAATATCGAATCTGTTATTGTACCTCTAACATCCAGATGCTCAGTTAAATGGTAATCAGTCATGAATGTTAAAGCTTCACCATTATCATTCATACTAATACCATTAGCGTTGTGAAGTTCCCCAAGATGAAATAAATTCTTCCTGTCAAATCTTATATCATACACAGGAATATATGTTTTCAGAACTCTTCTCAGTCTTGGATTCTTAATAACATTACGATGCTGATCAGATTTGTCCCAAACGACAGCATACATGTCATAATCACTTCCATTGACTTCTTCAATCAAAGTGTTTATTACATTAAGATTATCAGGAATATTCTGAATTTTGTGATTAGTAGCTTTGTCAAAATAGTACTTATCACCAAGATATGAACGATATGTGTCATTATTGTTTATAAAAGATTGTGCAGTTTTCGTTCTTTTCTCGATTCCTTCTTTTAATCCATCGCGAATATCATACAGATATTCGAGAATGTCGTTTGTGTATGAAATGTTTTCATCAGAGTCATTATATTCTCTGATGACCCAGATTTTATTTTCCTTGAAATCTACAGTGTTCATTATTTTCACTCCTTTGTATTATCTATGTTGGAGCCCTGTGACGGGCTCCAATAATCTTTATGGCTTCTCATAGATAGTTGGTCATGTTGAACTTGGGTAAGCTCCTTCCGCGGCATATATCTTTTTAATACAGCCGCGCCTTGTTGTTTCGCAAATTATGAGATTTGTATTTGGATATGTTTGACATACATTCTGTGTTATTTTTGCGAGTCTTGCATCACAGTAATGCATTCTTCCAAGTCTCTGTTTTAGCTTCTTTCTTATTCTTACTTTCATTATTTGAAAACTCCTCATCAAGAAATTCCAATATAGACATATCTTCAAGATATTCAATTTTTGATTGAATAATATCGTTGAACTTTAAATGCGATTCACGAGTCGGCTTTTTAGGAATTCTTTTTATTTTCTTAAAATACTTATAAGCACGCTTAATATTTTTATTGAATATCTTGTAAGTAGGTAATTCAGATTCTTTTAAGCAATTCACCAGAACATCATTCATCACACTCTTATATTTTTTCAGATATGCTTTATCAAGTCCTCTCTGATAATATTTCAATAACTCCCCGTAGCCTATTGCTGTACAATCATATGCAGGGATATAAATCTGATGTTTCTTTGAATATCTATATGCTGCTATCATTCTACTTCACCTGCCTCATATGCTCGATTGAATGCATGAAATGCGGATACTGATAAATCCAAAATTATCTTATCCCACATTTCCTGATTTCTGGCAAACGACGAATTCTTATTTTTATACTTAAAAGCTCTGCGAATATTCTTTTCGAACATCGAGGATTTTTTCTTAGGCGGATTGTGCATTATAAAAATCATGCGGTCATGCATCCAAAATCTGTATTTGTGACGATAATTCAATTTAAAAGCCATTCTTGTTATTGCTTTTCTTAAATAAGATGAATAAGATTCATTTACGACAAATTTATTATCACTACCGAAATTAAATTGGATTTGATGCTTCTTTCGAATACGTTTATTTGGCATCTTCTTCACTCCTTACTTCACGGATGTTCTTGACCCGATATCAAAATGACGGAAGCCAACTTGGTCACATGCTGCGAGTGTGAAAGGTCCGTATGGTGCACAATCCTTATTATGAGGACCACCATATGACAATTGACATTCCTGATTCTCTCTTGGACTTACATAATATGAATTGCAGAAACGTTCTAAATGTGCAACGTTATTATCTACAATTGCATATGGTATAAATAACCAGTCATATTTATGCGTCGTATCCTGATAGAACGACCATACGAAGCCGGATGTAGAGGGTAAAGAAATGTGTGTTTCCACTTCATCAATGACAAGAGCACCAAATATATCAACTTTCGCATTTGATATATATTGATATTTCGTTGGGTTAATAAAATCTTCTATTCCGTGATATGATGCATAAGGACGACTGTTCAAACCATACTCAATGAAGTATAACATCTGAAGGCCTGATGCAATTTGAATTGTCCAAGACATAGATAAATCATTCGCTCCAGGAATCTCAACATTTTTAGATATGCATACGCTATATATGAATCTATTGGCTTTACGATTCCAAAACATTGGATGAACTTTAAAACCTTCTGGTATTTTTGATGTTTCATCAAATGCTCGAGATGGAATGATTTCGTATTTAACAATGTTGCCATCATCTATATACGAAACTTTGTAAGCGAATTGTCTGATGAGAATCGAGTTATTTGATTTACTAATAAACAATTCTGACAAATCGTTTTCTTCCGTTGTCACATATCTTTCGTTAATGTTATTTCGAGTATCATGATACACGATTGAACGTGTATAGATTTTTGGTTCTTCTTTCTCTTCATCATCTAATTCTTTGACTTCTTCATTGTCAGAAGCATTTAAGTCAAACGGTAATGGCTTTTCTATGGTATACATTCCTTGACATATACCAAACATGCTTATACACGCGGTTTTTGGTTCTCCATTGTCATCATATATTCTGAATATTAATTTATGATTTTCATCATCAATTTCACTCAGAGTACCTGTATATGTTTTGTTCATATTATATGATGTAATCAAATACGGATATCCAGGTGTCAATGCATCTTTGTTGAATATCTGCACGACAACATCGTTAATTTTTTCATTGTTCAGTTTCATTATTATTCCTCTTTTCTCTTAAATATTTTTCATTCTTTTTAAACAATTACTATCCATTGACAACAGCATGTTGATAATTTCATCTTGTTCATTGCTTATTGAATTAATTGTTGGCGTAATATTTTTCAACGGATCCATTGTGTAAATAATCATTATTTATAACCTCCTGAAGTTATTGACAGATATTTTCATATCTTCATTTGAATAATATACATATAAAGAATTAAATGTTAAAAAGCCCCGGATTTACCGGGGCCTTTATTAATAAGAATCAAGCAATGGTTCCATCCTTGGGTTTGCTGGGATCTTCTACAATTTCAACCTCAGGTGCTTTCTCCTCTTCTGAGTCCTTCGGATCGTTCCTTTCCTTAATTACCTGAGCAACTTCGCAGAACAAGCTTGTTATGGTATTTGCTTTTCCCGAAGATGTGTCAATTTCTGATAATCTCAAAGACTGAATCATTGACCAGTCAATGGTGTTTATTGTCAGCTGTCCGATGGGAATTTCTTTTTGAGCTGTAAGATCAACATCAAGAACTTCGACTGTTACAGTCTGTGCAGTATGAGTTATAGCACAGAAAACTGACTTGTCTTTTGCAATTGATGCCACATATGCATCGCGATCTTTGTTATATACAATGGCATCCGGACCCAACTGGAATTTGGAAGATACAGTTGCAATAGCTCTGTCAATAACATTGTAGACCTTTGTGATGTTGTTCTGAGCATTCATCATTTGCTGTTCGATAAATCCATTCATGTGAATTTACTCCTTTCAATTTTAAAAAGATATTTATTGGTCTTTTGAGGTTGTAATAAATATACCAGCTTTGTCATTCAGTGCGATTCCTACATTTCCATATGTTGATTGAATCTGATATGAATAATCAAGAAATGAATGTTCCTCAATCGCTTTAACATATTTTGATACTATGTGTAGTTTTCCATCACGGATATCATAACCTAAAATTGAACTGAATGATTTGACGTCTTTTGCATATATTTGTTCGCACTCAGATAGATTCAATAGTGTGTAAGGAGAACATATAAATTTTCCATCATCAAATATTAATTTTATTGTCTGAAGAAAATCCTTGTTTCGTATTATAGTAAACTCTTCAAGACTTGGTTTGAGATTCAGAAAAGAAACTCTTTCATCTATATTCGAAATCGATATTCCGTAATTGGGTTCATTATCTTCCTTTGTATGGGAGTGCGGAGACTTGTACAGCTTTTTGACGTTCTCAGAATCTCCATTGATAGAAATTAAAATCTTTGAATATTTGCTAATACCCGGAAGCTTGGAAGTTTCTGTTATACGTACTTTCGACAAATCGATTGAATTGTAAAATTTGTCTTTCTCTATCATGACTAAGTCATCTCCTTATAAAAAATTATGTTCATGTAGAAAAAAGAACACCCCTCATATAGAAGGGTGCTCGTTCATATTAGAAATATTTATTGGCAATTCTTTCGAATCGTCTCTTTTCTAATATAGATTTTGCAAATCCATATCCAATCTGATAATTTGTATCAGATTCGATATTGGAAATATCTTTGTTGTGTGCTACTATATATTCACACGCAGCCACGGCGTCTGATTCGTCGTATTGACCATTCGGAGCCTTATATGAAGCAAATGTCGATATCGACAAATTGCCATATGACAAATCACTCTTGTTTCCATTTAAAACAGAAACATGGTGATTATCTATTTCATGGTGAACATAACATTCGAGTGCTAACAGTCGAGCTGAGTGATTAGATTTACCACCAAGCACTGACAAATACAATGCCCTCGGGCTTTTAATGATTTTGTTTTCTTTTATCGTCTTTCCATCCGGAAGGAGATAAAAGAAAACACCATCCTCTCTGCACCATAAATATTTAAATTTAGGATGTCTGTATAATGTCATGTTAGTTTCATCGAATTTTCTTTCGTTCGGAAAATCATCTGATTTTGCTTTCAGATGGATTTTGTCTCCATCCACAGTATAGATGTTTCGTAAATATTCACGAAACTTTGCATATATTTGGTTATTTGGTTTGATATCTGCATATAATGAAAACATTCTGATGATTTCATCAATAGGTGTTAATGCCTTCGGTGATTCATCGTGAGATATCTCATTATATGAGTCAAGGATAAATTCATCAAATTTATCCTTCAGAGGATCTTTTTCTTTCTTCTTTGGAGTTGTTGTAGTTGTAGCTTTCTTTGGTGTCTTCTTCTCTTTTGGAATATCAACTATGGTTCCATCCGAATGATATTCCGTTATTCCCTCAACCTTTTCTTCCTTCTTTTCAGAAGGTGAAGGTCTTCGATTGTTAACATTACTGCTGACTTTACATTCGAGAAGAATCTCGCGTACCTTGAAGAACGCCGAGCGAAATTCTGATGAAGCCATTCTAAGTCCCATTATACATGCAACTGCGTCTGGCTCTTCATTGAATATTGTTTCCAATTCTGTCATGTTTTGGTATAACTTATTAATCTTTTCAATGTTCATAATATGAACCCTCCTTCTAATCCGTAAGGTGGATCAAGCCGTTGTTTTTGTTTTAGTTGTGTAAGTTTCTTCTGTGAATATCGGAAGAAATTCATTTACGACATTATCATTGAGCTCTTCGAACTCAAGATATATGTCATGTTCGTCTTGGTGATAATCCACCAAGGTTCGAGGTTGCTGAACGTTGTCAGCCCCTCTGCAGTCGAAACATGTCAGTGGATTTACCAAGTTTCGAGATGAGTAAAACGCACTCTCTTTTTTGGACAGAATGAAGACCCTACCACATTTTCTGCAAATTGTAGGTTCTTCATACGTGTCTGTTTTGTTCAACTTTTTCAGGTCACGGATACAGTTGTTTAGGGATTTGAATTTGTCCCATGACCTAACTTTGTATCTGGTTGGGTCGTATGGATTATCTATTACTCCGATAATCCATTTGTTTTCATACAAATCAAAGAGGGGTATAAACTTCCTCTTGAAATACGAATTCAGAACTGCCAGTCTAATCTTTGTTAAAGAATTGACATTGTTAACAGTCCACTCCGGTGTTGGTATTGTGAATTCATCAGCGATGTCTCCATCATCGCGGTGAACAACAATACTATTGTTGTTCTTAAGAACGATGTCTATGGTCATAATGACCTCCTTTCTGATATCAATTGTAGGAAGATATCGTATCCTTTTTCCATATTAAAGATATAAATATATAAAAAATAAAATATTTTTTGAAAATAAAAATTAATGAATCCCGGGAATAACCCGGGATTTTGATGAAACAAATTGTCTATGCTAATTTAATGGACGGAACCGTAATGGTCACTCATCTCATACTCAATACAAAAAAGGAAGGTCGTGTTTATATGAGTTTAAAAATTATGACAGATGTGGATTTGAATCAGAACGCGGTTAGAAATATTCCTGATAGTATAGAAACTGTATCGGGAAAACGAATGCATGCATTAGATGCCGAATTGTCTTCAGAGTCCGAAAATCCAGTTCAGAACAAAGCTATCAAAGAAGCACTTGATGCACTTGATACAAAGATTGATGGAAAGACCGTAAATGTTGATGGTAGTTCCGTGATGAAAAGTACGGTCAATAATAGCGAAGTTCTATATGCAGTAGGATATCGAAACATTGTAAACAACGTTGAAAAAGGTGAATCATTCAATGTTTCATTTGGTGGTAGAGTACCCCCTGCTGGATCATTGACTGCGACAGGTTTACAGTCACATGCAGAAGGAAATCATCCTACAGCCGAGGGTGATTACTCTCACGCCGAAGGATACTATGACACAGCTACCGGAACAGCATCACATGCCGAGGGAAATACAACTGTTGCTACAGGTGACTATTCGCATACCGAAGGTCATCAAGTTACGGCATATGGCGAATCTTCACATGCTGAAGGATATGGTGAACATCAGTATCAGTCCAGTATGGGAACGAACGTAAGATCATTATTTGACATCGCGGGTACGGCTAATGGTCGTATGAGTTTGGCATTTGGAGATTATTCGCATGCTGAAGGATCATCATCTGTTGCACTTGAAGAAGCTTCACATGCTGAAGGAAAATATTCTCGAGCAATGGGATCTTTCTCTCATGCTGAAGGTTTTATGTCATGCACCTCCAAACAAACAGGAAACGCATCACATGCAGAAGGAATTGAAACTGATGCATATGAGTCTGCCTCACATGCGGAGGGCTACAGAACAAGAGCTGTTGGATATGGCTCTCACGCCGAAGGTCTTGGATCAAGCCGTAATTCGATTCCTTCATATTATCTTTATGAGAATATGAGTGGATATCAAATTGCACAAATGTGGATCAATTCTGATATAAATGTTGCATATTCAAATGCGTGTCATACCGAAGGTTGGGGTTGCGTGGCAATTTCCGAATACTCTCATGCCGAAGGAAGCAATACTCTTGCTTATGGTTCTACGTCACACTCAGAAGGCGAAAGCACAGATGCTTATGGAAATTATTCTCATATAGAAGGATATTCCTCTAACAAATTTTTTCCAACTTCGCTCAGTGATAGTAAAATAATATCAGCATTTGGGCAAGGCGCTTTTTCATTGGCGAAAGGAACTGCTTCGCATGTTGAAGGTAGTTGCAATATTGCATTAGGCGATAACTCACATGCTGAAGGAGCATATAACGCTGTGATCAATCCACACTCGCATGTTGAAGGAATACATAATATTGTATATGGTTCAGAATCACATGCTGAAGGAGACTCAAATACAATAAATTCTGGATCGAATTACTCTCATGCCGAAGGATACTATAATACTATATCGGGTAATGGTTACTCTCATGCTGAAGGCAAACAAAATGTGATAAATGGAAATTGCTCTCATGCCGAGGGTTATTCTAATAATATCACAAGCGCAGATTATGCTCATGCTGAAGGTTCTAATAATACAGTTTCAAACAGCAGTGCGCATGCTGAAGGCTACAGAAATACTGTATCAGGATTACGTGCACATGCAGAAGGTTCTAATAATTTAGCATCTGGAAATTCTACTCATGCCGAAGGTTATGATACTGAAGCAACCGGTGATTGTGCTCATGCGGAAGGCGAAAGCACAGAGGCTTCTGGTGATCAGTCTCATGCAGAGGGCTCTACCACATATGCTCAGGGAAATTATTCACATGCTGAAGGTTTTACCAACTATGCAGAAGGACAGTGCTCTCACGCAGAAGGTTTTAACAATCATGCATATGATCCATTCTGTCATACAGAAGGTACCGGTAATGAGGCGCGTGGTGAGTGTTGTCACGTAGAAGGAAGCTTTAATATTATTACAGGAGATTCTGCACACGGTTCTGGAAGCCATAATAAAGGAACTGGTAAAGGCGGAATGTTCATAACAGGATCCTTGAATACAGGAATTGATAATAATAATCAATACGCTTCTCTTGTTGCAGGTCAAAGCAATAGTATTGGTGAACTCTCGTATGCCATCGGTACTAATTTGCATGCAAAGAACGGCTCATTTGTAATAGGAAATTACAACAGAACGCATACTACACCAACTCCTGGTGGAAATGTTCTGAACAATGTTATCAGATTCTTCACTCCTCAAAGTGGAGAAACTTTCTTACCAGAGAATGTGGTTTATGAGAATAAAATCATTGTAAAGAAAGATGACCAAGATAATGTTGTTAGTTTGATTATGTGCTTAAGAGGACTTGAGTCCAATGTCACAAAGAATCATATCACAAGTGTTACTGTAAACACAAATTTGGTTAATGCACAATATTACTCCGTTGAGCGTAGTGCTGGAATTAGTCAGTGTATTGATCTGACAACTTTGCAAGCTGGATATCTGATAATTGATGCCGCTGGAATTACTATCGATCCAAATGATAATTATCACGTTGATGTCGAGTATGTAAGTGCCCTTAATGATTCAAGAATCTTCCAAGTAGGAAATGGCATGTATGCAGAATTTGAAGATTGTAATAATGAACATGAAGCGAATGCATTCTCTGTTTCTTATGATGGCACAGCAAGAGTTCAAAAGGATATCACATTCAAATACAAAGAACCCGGTACTGGTCCAATGGCAGGAATACATCGTATTTCCTGTCAGAAGATAGTTCAAGTTTTACTGAACATGGGTGTTAACATAACTGATTTGGAAGTATTAGATGATACTCCATAATTATAATTATATCCTCCCCCAAAACGGGGGAGGATATAATTCATTATGGATTTGGAGAAACATCTCCACCTTGTTCTGCCAACCATTCATCAACTCTTGCAATGATTCCTTCAAGAGAAGCATTTTGAGATTGCATCAAATCTGTTGCTGCTTCCATGAATTCCGTCATTTGAGAAACAACATATTTCCATGTAATTAAATACACATTCTTGTTGTCATCTTTTGGGAGTTTGAATCTGATTTGATCAGGTATACTGTTTGCCATATTTATTACCCCCTTTAATATTCTTCATAATATTCAACAGCACAATCACATTCAATTGCACAGATATAGGGTCAGACAAAGATGAATAAAAGATTCATAAAGAAACATGAGTGTTCATTGCCTTGCCTCCTCAGAACTTGATACCGTATACGCGCACAAGTCCGTTTGTGTCCGATAAGTTATTAGCTATTTTCTGTACAGTCGTGTCTTTAATGTACCAATTGGTTGAGCGTCTCTCGAATGAAGTATGGAGGAAGTAATTATTTTTTAGCGAATTATTAAGCACATACACCGGTATTATCGGAGAAAACATCGTTGCGTTCCAGCGAGGGTCATCCAGATCATCACTCCACGATACCATCTCGAGTTGTATTGCGTCATAGTTGTTGATGTTATCGTGCAGCGTCCCCGTGAACGGCTCATATGGGATAGTGCCGCTGTTGTCTGCGGTGTAGTCCCATAGAACTGTAATACTGTAATTTCCACCACCGCCTCCACCTCCTCCTTCTTCGGGAAAGTAGTCGTAATAATTTCTTCCATTTATGACGTTTGACGTTCCAGATTCATATACCGTATACTTAGGAATCTGAATAAGATCCTTTACTTCCTTTGCATTTGCAGAATATCCAATAACTGGATTCGGCAAATTGATAATTGCTATATTGATGGGATTTAACTCCGGAACAGAGATATCATAAACATCAATACTTATTGTATGATCAGCCATGGCTTTTCGTTCCTTTCTATAATTTAATTAAAAATCCGTTCGAAACATTATTCCTTCTTCATACATGTATATCTTTAATATGATATGATAATGATTCATATTATAATTCAATAAAACGGAGGTCGATTTAAAAATGAATAAAAATGAAGAATGGAAATTTGTGGATTGGATACCAGGTTTTCCAAAAGACATATTAAAAATATCTTCAACTGGACGAGTTTTGAAGAAAACAAACGACACGCTTGTGGAAGTAATAGGTGACAGATTTAAGGTAAACGTAGATAAACAAAAATACTATTTTAGCGCATCAAAGCTTATGTTTTGGGCTTTTCGTTCAAATGAATTAAATGTTTCTTTTGAAGAATTCAGTGCTTCAACAATCATGATAGTAAAACCGAAAGACTACTTTAAGCCATTGGATGTATTTACTAATGCAATCATTCGTAACCCAAAATCATTGGATTATATTAAAAAATATAAACCAATAGAAGACAAATTTAAAGAATTCCCTCTAAATTATACGAAATATCATTATGATATAATTCATTTATCATCGGAGGAGGTCAATAGTATTGTTACAAACTATTGTCATGAAATTGGCCTTCCGGAAAGCAAAGAATTGTTAGATTTGTTCAAACTTGCATTTTGCGATCAAGCAGACAGTAAATCAAAAGTAAGCAAATCAAAGTTACCTCGCGGTAAGTATTCCCAATATGTTTCGTTATTGAAGACAATACCTAATATTTTGGAACTCCCTGAAGGATTTAAATATGTAAAAATTGACGGAATTCCCAAGAACAAATACATCATTTCAAAGGATGGTAGATTGTTCAATCGATGGGAAAATGACAAGCCTGTCATAATAAATGATAGATTAAACGATGTAACACTAACCGCGTCACCATTAAACCAATATAGGGTATGTATATTCATGGCCCGTTTAATGGCGTTTTGTTTCCATGATGACTTCAATCCTGAATCAGATGTTGTAGAAATAATAGACACCAATCGAAAAGATTTGTTTGCGCTGGATAATATTGCGTATAGTACACGCACTGGGATATACATGAGAAAAAAATACAAAGGTGACTTTCAAACAATTTTATTTAATAATTTATCAATAGAAGATAAAAATGTTCCGTTTGACATCATAGAAAAGTTCAGCAAAATAATAGTTGGAGAAAAACAATATGACTTCATCAAAAAATATTTGTCTTCAGATCTACAGCGAAGTGACTATGATAACTTTCTAAAAGAATACGGATACAAAACTGACAAAACTTTGACAACTAAAGCAAAACTCACGCTGAATAAAATATCAAGAGATATTAATACATTTATTGATGGATGGAAAAATGGTGAAATATGGAAAAAGTGTGATTTCATGGGAGATGACACAATTCCGGGATATTGGATATCTTCACATGGCAGATTTATTAACGAAAATCATGTAATGCAAAATGAGAAAAGAAATGGACCGGATGTATTATTCGTTAATGCAATTTTGTCATCTGGTAAATCAAAACAATATCCATTGATTAAATTGATGGCATATAATTTTATACCAAATCCAAAAGGATATTCGCATGTCTCATACAAAAATGGATACGATCTTTCTATTGATAATATCGAATGGTGCGAAGAAGGATCTAATAAATCAGATGTTAAAATATCTTTTCATGATTGGGTAGAATCCGATAACGACGATATGTGGGTTCCATTAATACAACCCGGTATTGATGAGAATAGGTATGAAATAACCCGTTCTGGTAAAATCAGAGATCTTGTAGAACATAGAATCGTACCCATAACCGGAAGCCGTCGATTAAAATTTACCAATATCAATGAATTTATAAAAATATCTCTTATTGACGAATTCGACAAGATAAGAATTTACAATATACACAGACTAATAGCACAATCATTTCTAATTAATGATTATAACGATAAATATGTCATCTTTCTCGATAACAATCATAGGAATATTAATTTGGATAATTTGTGTTATTCTAAATCACCAATGTTTGAAAAATGGGAAACTTTCAAAAGACATTTCAGATATCAGATTGATGGTCATGATATGATTGAAGATGTTCACACTACAAGCACAAATATCGAATGTTCCCGTTTCTGTGAACAATCTGATTGCCATATTATATGTAAGGAATTTGTCGAAAATGATTTCAACAAAGCACTGACACGACGGAAACTTTATAAGTCTGGAATAAAGGTGAGTAGAGAAACGTTAAACGAGATATTTACTGGAAATTATTATAGAAATATTTCTCGTAAATATTTTACGTATGATCCTTCCAAAAAAGGCAAAGCTCGTTGGGTAGCGGTATAAGATAAAAATGAATAGCCGGGGAATCCCCGGCTATTCATTTTTTTCTTTATGACAACAATTCAGGTCTTGAATTGCAATGGAGAATTAATACATCTCCTGTATGAACATAATGTTCGCCTGTTGTATTCTCGATATCATCAGAAACTATTTTGTCTGATACTATACCAGGTACATGGATTGTTCCAGTTGTTGTATCGACATAAACAGTATTCATTCGGTAACCTAAATTGTCAACGTCTGTAGTTGAAGACGATGTTTCCGCATATGACATCAGCAGAGGTCTGAGTTTAGCATCTGTTGTAGTTATAAGTCTCTGACGCATATGGATATCAGTATTTGCAATAGTAGTATCCAAGTCGCCTACGAGTTGATAGTTTGTTCCATCATACACGAAGAGATACACTCTCTGAGCGGTCAGAGTAGAAGCATTCGGAAGATTGGCGTTTCTATACTTGATAGGTGCTCCACCTGTACCATTTACATTCAATTGTAGAGAAGCAACAGCTCCAGTATTTGTAACAGTAAACTTTACCGCTATCCATGCACCGGTTACTTTGGTAAATCCTGGACATGCAACAGCCTTTGTTGTTGTCGTAGCATCTGTAGAACATACACCATAGTGGATGATTCCAGCAGAACCATCAAAGGAAACACCATCGATAGTAGCCGGAGTTGTTAACTTTGTTGCAGATAGAACGTTCTTATCTGCATCAGCTGTATTATCAACATTACCCAATCCAACATCAGACTTCGTAACATTATGAGGATTTCCTGATGTAAGCTGTGAGTGGTCATATGCTATCTTACCTCTATCACCTCTATATGCAGTGGATGAAGTTTCACCCAATGCAAGGGACTCTGAGATTTCAACATATGCCGTCCCACCCCAACGATATGTTTTATTAGTGGATAAGTCAGTATATATTTTTCCGGCTTCAGCAGGGATCTCTGTTGTATGAGCAGAATCCTCATAGAACTTTCCGTTGTAAAGATATCCTTCTTTAACATCGTCAACAAACGAAGGAAGTTGTGAAGAAGGTACCTTACCAGATGCATCAAGTGTTGCAACATTATGAACATTAATTGTTTGCCATGCTGAGCCAGATTCCTGAACTTGGAAAGCACCATCCGCAGTACCTTCTCTGAAAGCATATGTAGTATCAGTACCCGACAAACTCTCATAACGGGCATCGGCTGTATCATATCTGAACGTCGCATTCGATGCTTTGTCTATATAGATTCTATCACCAACAGTTTCCATCTCGGTGGTGAAAGCTGAATCCGTATAGAATTTATTTGTTTCTGCATCATAATAACCTTCGACGGTATTCTTTGCAACATCTGGAATTGCAGCAGGCTTAATGGTAAATTCATGTGTTGACGGATTGTAGTCAACCATGTTTTGATACCAGCTATATATTTTTGCAAGTTCTATTGCGAGATTTGTCTTACCCGATGGATCGAGATTTGTAAGTAAATCTACAGTAACGCCTTCGGTAGTTACTCGCTTGGTGACATCATTGAGAACCGTTAAGAACTCGAAAAAAGCTTGAATATCATCAAATGTTCTTGCCATTTATTCTCACTCCTCTTTTATTAAATTTTAATCCGGGTTCATATTACAATTCAATGTAATTTTTCCCAAGCTACTAAACAAATCAATGTCCGTGTCAGCATCTCTTTTTGATACCGTGAATACACCCGGAGCTGATTGTTTTTCTGAAACCTCAAGTACACCCTCATTGACAATACTATTATCTTCATTATCAACGGACAAACCTTGTCCTATGTTAACATTGATTGTATCGTCCTCTTCTGATATTGTTATCGCAGTTCCGGCATGATATTCATTACCAGACAAAACTCCTTCTTCGGTAATTTCTAAACCGTCGCCAACAATAATGCCGCCCAAAGTAGTATCAGTCGCAGGTGGTAAAACATATGAGCCGCCTTCGACATCAACCCATGTTCCATCCCCACGCAGGAATTTGTTAGTTTCGGAAGCAGATGGAGCGGGGACTAATCCATCCACTCCATCCTCTTCTTCAGTAGCTGGTACGAAGACATCATAATTCTTCAGTGATTCAAGTTTCTCATCCTTTTCGGTTGTGTATACAGCGGAAGTACTGTCAAGGATAGCCTTGTTTCTATGAGCATGCGATAAAGCTTCAAGCTGTTGTAATCGAGGAAGTATTTCAGACTTCTTACAGTACTCAGAAAGATCAATATCTATAATACTTCCTCCAGAGAATACCCATTTGGAACCATTCCAAACGTATAACAATGGATCATCATGTTGATTATTTGGATTCTTAACAAATCTGACATCACCAAGTTTATTACCGGTCTTTGGTAATTGATTACGTGATTCATATTCCTCTGTGGATTTAATTGACATGAATTCGAGATTCTCTACTATCAAATCAACTTCTTCTTTTGTATAGTAATTGGATAAGTCCTCCATATCAGATATGTAGGGAAGTTGTGAATAGAATTTATTTCCTTCACCAACTTTTATTTTTGTTTTACCATTGGAAGTTAATTCTATACAAAGAACTCCACGTGGAATTACATGATACTGATCACCGGATGAATTCCATTGATCCGATGTTCGTATAACGTGACTCTTATCAGATGATGATGGAATCGGACTTTCTTTTTGTACCATTAAAAGTCACCTCCTTTTGAAAATATTCTTATCATCAAGGAGTATCATTTGTTGGCTCTTCGTTATCATCAGGGGTTGTATTTACAACATCACCATCAGATGTTTCAGTTCCGTCAGCAGGTTCGATCGCATCAGATGTCGTTGAATTTTCATCTCTGAGACGAACCAAGTTACCAGCTTCAACATCAGCATTGAAATCTCCTGATGCTATGAAATCCTTTGTAGCCTGATACAAATCTCCATATGTCTGCCAAATCAGCTGTGAAGCATATATCTGCTTATCAGCTCTGTACCAAACAACCGCCGCTTTGATAGATTCAAGAGCAGTAACTCTTGTATCCAAATCGGAGAGTGAAGTTGTATGGGAAGTGAGTGTTTCATTCTGAGCAGCATCACTTTGTTCAAGAGCTGTAACTCTTGTATCCAAAGCAGCCAGAGCATCATCAACTTCCTGGAACTTAGCATCATATCTGGTAATAGTATCGGTGAGAAGAGTCTGAGTATTTTTGAGTTCAGTAGTCAATTCAGCTACCTTTTCTTCAAGAGCAGTGATTCTTTCCTGAGCAGGATTATAAAGAGCCTGATATGTTTCATAGGTATTTGTTTCCCAAATCATATCAGACATATATGCTTCGAAAGTGAACTTGAATCTGGTTGCTATATTTGCCTCAAATTCAAAGATATTTCCTTCGGTGAATGGAACCTGAACAATGGGAAGTATTGTGACCTTGTCAATGATACTCTTTACAGCTTCATGATTAATCATTATAGATGAATAATCATCCGAGAATGCATAGAACGGATTCATTCCAGCATCAAGATGTTCCTTAGTATCAAAGGAAATAATTGCCACATCAAAAGATGTAAGTTCCACGAAATACGGACCAGCATATCCCATCGGAAGAATATCTCCAATTAATGTAGAATATGCAGATGTAAGATAATAGTCATTGATATTCGTTTCATGGAACTTAATATTCTCAGTAGTTCCACTAAGTTCTCCGGATGTTACAATACCTCTATCTTGATCGAGAATATTGTAATGCAGAGTACATACGAGAGGACTTTGTATCATAGGAAGATATTCCTGAAGTTCATGATATGACTGTGCAATTGTATCGTTCAGATACTTCACAAGAGCTGTATCAGTATGAGTTGAAGTTGTCATATCGATTCTTGCCGAAAGATCTATACAACCTAAATCAGCTCTTTTTGTTATACGGGTATAAACATTGTCACCAACATTTATCTTAGCACCGAACAACATCTGAGTTGTATCAATAAGATACGGAACTCCTGATACAAGTCTGAATCCATTACCTGTCAGAGGACCGGATGTTGGAATCTTATGTTTCATAGGTGATATCGGTCGAGGTCTAACAGGCTGACCAGGATGACAAGGTCTTGCTATAACAGGTTCCACCTTCTGGTTAATTATGACCTGATTGGTCGGCGGGAAATACGGATAATTATTTTTGGGCATCATAATTTTAAACCTTCTTTCATTTAATTTTCAAAGTTTCTTTGATGATATGAATAACAATCGGAGTCCACAAATATACTTCACGGGACGGAACATTGTTGAATAATGTATCACCAATGTACAAAGACAAATCTTCCATCTTTGTAATTTGTCCCCAAATATAATCATGAATCAATGATATATAATCATACCGTCTTTGATGATATGTCTTTTCACATGTGTTACAACATGGACAAGAATTGCACTGTTCTAATGTACAAGTACGAGGATCGAACTTGTTTGCAAGAATCTTGTAAACATCTTCTGGGAAGAAAAGTTTACAGTCACTCATATGACATGTTGGCTGAGTTGGAATCATAATCTGCCAATCATCATATCCATACATTGCGAACGATGAATCTCCATATGCGACAGCTGGAGCAAGATAGAATTTAAATGTTTCCAGATATCTAATAGGAGCATGACGTTCAATCCATTTATATGGAGACAATTCATATAGCTCATTCATTTCACGAATACGAATTTTATTTTCGTTCAATGTAACATTATGAGCTCGGTCATCTATAATCATTGTGGCATTGCGAGCCATGAACATATTTCCACACAAATCGAACCATGTCTCTCCACCAAAATGAAGCACATAACAATTGTGCATTTCATTATAATATCGAGCTTCATAATTCTCAATCATGTCATATAGCATTGATATCAGCCTGCTACGTAATTCATGGTCTTCTTTTCCTATTACCGGAGTTAAGTCTTCTCCACCAATAGTCTGTAAATCCATGACACTATGATTCGTAACCTGCTTATCAATCCAACAGATTTCCTCAGGGTTAGTTGAATACAAAGAATACTGGATTTTATAACTACCATCTGTATTCAATCCATCCTGTGTAACTTGATTGATTCTGAATATATGATTCATATGAACATAATTCACAATGAACATATCGTTTTCCTTTGGCATTACAGTACCTGGAATCGTAGTACATTCTCCAGAAATAGAATAGTTTCTCACATTTGTTTCAGAGGCAGTTGTCTCTTCTGGTGTGAAAGGTGACATTCCAAGAAGTACCATATTCTCGATCTTATTGTAACGGAAAGGAGAATCAGGACCGAGCACCTGATAATGAGTTCCCAATCCAAGCGAACCAGTTGTGTTCTCTTCATCTATGCTGAAATATGTTACAAGTGTACGGGCATCGCCTGTATATTTGTTAATTCTTGAATGAAGAAATTTATCATATTTATAGATTTGAGAATCAACCAATTCCTTTTCATCATATATTAATCTTGACATCTTTTCACCACATTTCTCCAAAAATTTGGTTTGTTATAAAACCATCAGAGGTTAACTGGACGTTTTGGCAATTTCCATCACCCCCATACAGGGGGTGACAAAATTACCATTGGTGAATAACGAAGGATGTATAACTGTTCGTCGATGTTAACTGGCAACCATCGACGATATATGAAACAGCGCGAATATTTCATATAATTAAATGTAATTTTCATATATACATATTTATTATAGAAAGGAGCTGATGTTATGGATGAAGAGTCCAAATATTCTTATTCCACCGAAGAACTTGATGCAATATTAAGAAAGATGGAAAAAGGAATCACACCAATAATTCCAGATGATATGATGAAAGAAGTTCTACTTCGTAAACGTGAATTGGAATTATTGAGAACAGGCGATGATGAAGACTTGGAAGAATATCTGTCCGAGGTCGAGAAACATAAAAAACTCACCAGAGCCCTGAAGGAACGAGAACACAAGGCAACAAAAACAGAAGCGTATGTATATACAATGACTCCTGAACAATTAAAAGAAATCGAAGAGGATATGACAACCACCTTTGTTAGAGAGAATCCAAATTCCCCATATAACAAATCTTCCTTTGATTCTGAAATGTCCGAAGAGAAGCGTGAGATATTAATTAAATTATCAAAGCTTCGCAATTGTTATTATAATCAGAAGGATTATCAGGAGGCTATTGAAACTATTCGAAAAGCAATTGAGATATCTTTGAAGACTGATTATCCTTGGCTTTCTCCAGAAGAAGCAATACGTAAATTCAAGAATAAAGAAATCGTATATTCTTTCGGAGCTCTTCCCAAGATATATCTCAATTATATCACACCAGTAACAGATCCGGAAATGGCTAAGAAGATAGCATCTGGAGAAATTACTCTTGTTGATAAGAATGAGAATCGTCCCAAGAAGAGAAGAAGGAAGAGTAAAGAAGGAGTCACTGTCGAAGTTCGTCCTATTGGTAAACAAGAAATTGAAGATGAACGTAAGATGTTCAATGCAGGATATGATTCCAGTATTGCACCTATGCTCAAGGGAAGTGTTAATGCATATGGTAGATTCGATATGCCAAATTCTGGATATTTCCATGATGATATTGAATCTCCTTATGAGCAAGAAAAAGAAGATATGCTTAGTGATTTTGATTGGCTCCAAGAGGATGCTGCTGAGAAGTATTATAATCTGCTCAATAATATCGATGATAAGATGACAGTATATGATCTTCTCAAGGATATTCAGAAAACTCGGAATATTGATATCAATCCAGCAGTTGGCAATAATATGACTGATTTCTTGAATTCATATAATCTTGGTCCATCTGAATATGACAATGTTGCATATTCTTCACATGGTTACGCAAGATCTATAATCCAACCAAATCAAAAGGCTTTGGAGATAGAGGAGCAATTGTTGGAAAATATACGTAATTCCAATCCATAATTTCTATGCTATATGAGATACCCCGGGAAACCGGGGTATTCTTTTTTCCGGATTTTTTGAAATTTCATATGTATATTATTAATATGAATAAGAGATAAGAATCCCTTAATCAGAATCAGATTCAAGCCTCATAAGGCAAATATAAAATAATAGAATCTTTAGATGTCTGAGTAATATATCTTATCATCTTACGATATTATGGGTTATCCGAAACCCAATACAATTCGGGAATGATGTTTACCAAGCATCAGAAAGGTACATTTATGACTAACGATTTCAGAACAATTATGGGTATTGAAGAAGAAAGCACACCCACAACAACAGAAACAAAAGAAGCTACAACCTTCCAGAAGGTTGTATACGTTGCAGCAGGCGTAGGCGTCATAGCCGGTGCAGCCCTCGTAACTATGAAGGCAGCAGACCACCTCACAGCTGAAGTTGTCGGCGGTGTAAAGGCTGCAAAGGCTTGGAAGGCTACAAGACCTACCAAGCTCGATAAGGAAGTCGCTGCACGCGATGCATTCGCCAAGAGCCTCAAGGACGCAGGCTGGGAAGATGATAAGATTCTCGAAGCTTGTGTAAACAAGTACGGTTTCTGATCAAGAAAGGAAACCCCGCATATGCGGGGTTTCTTTTTTCTTCTTTTTTCATTCGATTAAGATATAATCATTTCCAGCGGTAGTCTTTAAATACATACCAGCATATTCAGAAGGTATTGACAATGTCACACCAAGTCTCATAACAGTTACAATTCTTTCAGTATTATTAGTATCTGAAATATCGGCTGTTGGATCCTTTGTTATATACACTGAGAAATATCCTTCGTACTTTCCGGAAGTATGCACATCATATGTATCATCTTCTGGATTGTATTTGCAATGTAACTGAATAAATGTTTCATCACCAGTATCAGAAACATACTCAAATGAAGTATCCATATCAAAGTCAGTTAAACGTTCATACTTCCAAACATCGTTCAACATTTCCATCATCATTTTAGCATCTATTTCAACACCCTTCAAATCATCCAACAATACATTCTTTACTGTTGTTCCGTTTATAGAAATATCATAATAGGAAGAAGATGATTGAACAATGTCAAGCATAATGTCATGTTCGATATCAGCATTGTTCGGGTTGTCTACATAGTTGCCTAAATATGTATCAATTGTAGATGAATTGTTTGTACCAAATCCAAATCGAATTGATTGTTTAACATACTTGGAAGCATCTTCATTATGCAACATTACTTGTTTCATAGATGAGCATCTCTTTCCATCAAGTGTTTCATAAACAACCGATCTATGGAAAGTAGGCGAATCCTGATAGTAATCATCGCATAATTCAATGACTTCAAAGTTCCTCAGAGATCTGAGGTTAACAAGTTGCAAGGTAGTAGGAGATGTTATAATAACATTCTTTTTTGTCAAGTATCTACCATTTATCCAGAATTCATATCTATCAAATGAAAGAGGGGTTGGAATGTATCCTGTAAGATCAATGATGCCATTTTCATTTATCATTGATTTTGAATATCTGCAGACATGTAAACATGTTGTGGATATCAACTGAACATCCGGATTATCTTCTTTTGAAAGTTGTAATCTTGATGAATAGTTATCAGATGATATATTTGAGAATGGTAATCTGTAATGATGTTTCGTATCATAATAGTATGAATATGGAGTTAATGGTCCAAAGTCTGATTCTGAACTCTTTTCAGATAAATAAGCTGTACCTGCAACATTATGTGAATATCGTACTTCTATTTCTGAATCCGATAAGTATGATACATCTCCAAATGTTTGGTTTTCCGAAGAATCAAATGTTGTCACATTTGGATATCTGTGGAAGGTATGTTGAATATTCCAAACATTGTTAGCATTGTCAAAATCAAACTTACTATTTGCTGGAGTGAAGTCATCAGAATATGCCAAGTACGCATTACCCTTTTGAGGTGATGAGAAAGTTATCGTGATTGTATTTGCATCCGTATAAACCAAATCACCAAGTAAAGTATTTCCAAATTCGTCCTTTGCAACTATATACGGATATTGATTCAAGTTATGAACTATTGTCCATACAGCAGAAGCCGTGGTTTGAGTGAACGTAAAGTTTCTTGCTATTGTATTATTTGAATAATACGCTGATTCAATATTGAGATACAAAGGATTCTGATCAGATATACTCAACTGAGTCTTTGGAATGAGTAAGAATTTTTCAGGAAGTTCATGATAATAAGAATAAGAATCTTCTATCTTAACATAATCCGTGAAAGTTTCTGGTGTGTCATTGTTTTCGATTGTTATTGTAATCAATCCACCTTCGCAAGGATACTCATCATTTCGAGCGCATGTGAATACAAATGTACCAGTCGTCCTATACGGAACTTTGGAATCAACTACACGCAATCTTTGCTCATGTTCTTGTGTATAGTATGTTCTACAAACAAGAACGATATTTGATACGTTTCCATTGAATGAAGCAACATCGTCATTCTGAATGCATATCAGATTAATATCTAATCCATCCTGGAAAGAATCGATTGGTTTGTTGATTGTTATTGTATATTCCGGATTGTATTCAGTATATTCAACCGATACATCCCTGAACGGGTTTGGAACATACAAATCAAAATCCAAATATGATAACATTTGTGTTGAATCATATCCGGTTATATGATGGAATCTGAGAACTGGAATTTCGTCATATTCGTCACAGTATCTCTTTCTATCGACTATAATTCCTCTATCATCATAATCAAATTCTGTGAATTTGTATTTCTCGATGACATCGAAATGTTTTCTTACAATGATATTTGAATACAAAGGATTTCCTTCTGCATCATTATAATGGTGAGAAGAAGTTGTCAATACTGGTTTGAATACAACATTACATATTCCATCATCATTTAACTGAATATCATCATAGATATCAGATTTGTAGTATCCGAAGTATACATACAATTTACTTGATGAAATAGACTGGTCAAGCTCGATGATTATCTTTGTATGAACATTGTCGGTTTTGTAATTACCTGAAACATCTACGTTCATCTGATTCTCAACTTCCGTTGAAACTGTATACAACTCAGGAGATATCCAAACATGATGTTCTTGGTCATATAAGAAACAATCAATCTTATCGGTATAAATTAAATCACGAATATCATGTTTAATATAAGCATCAGCCATTACCGCTTTACCGTTGTCGATGTATATCATTGCAGCATCATTTGATACTACATTGAACCAAGATGTTGGTTTCTCCAATTCATCATATAAGTATTGAACCTTTTTGATACGTTGCTCCAAAGAAACGTTCTCCATCTTCAGATGATCGATTTGCGCTTGGATTCTATCTTTTTCTGATTGGTCAGTTACTCGTGCTTTTTCTGCTTCATATCGAGCAATAGACGATTTGTTTGCAGATATTTTACTTTGTGAAGAATAGATATCCTGATAGAATACTATTTTCTCTCGTTCCCATATAGCTTGATCATTTGGTTCTGTTCTGAGAATAGGATATTCTTCCTGAGGTGTTAATGGAGAACGATAATGATTCAATGCATTTATAACAATCTTTTCATCAAAGGAATTTGTTGTTGTTATGAACTGCATATCATATTTCTTATGCTCATCATCGATGAAACGATTCTCCCATTCATCATTGAATATCCAATTAAGACGAGTGTGAATATAATCAGTATTATTCAATACATATATCGGATCTCCTCTTAATGAATACATATCAACGAAGATATCATCAGATGATTCCGCATCAGTATTATAGTAACTTACGTAATCATGATTGTTATATTCATCCAGCAAGTTTCTCATGTTGTCATCAACAATCTTACACTGAACATAATCGCCAAGATAAGTTTCTATATCTTCATTGGAATCAATCTTTAACCATTTAGCATTGTTCTGATCAACTTTGCATTCAACAAAACCATGCTTTTCGGAATGGTCTATTTTTGTGATAATGCACGGGAAGAAATATTTTCCATCGATAGTTTGTAAGTAGATTGTTTCACCTTCGTGATACATTCCACCTATTGATTCGATAACTCCAAATTCATCGGGTTCTAAATGCAAAACCTGAACTGGCTTTACATATAATTGATTAGATGAGCTATTTGAATTCTCCAAGATAGCCAAATTATTCAACTTGGAATTCGGAATATAAATAACATCGCACGGACCAGGAAGATTACCTTTGGCTGTAAGAATCAATTCTTCTTCATGTTTCAGAACATCGAAATGATTTCCTACATACAACTCATAATTCATTCTACAGTTCTTATGAGTAATCATGTGAGTTTCAGTAACAGTATACTCATAATTATTTTCGAATTGAATACGAGTATTAGCCATCGAAGATATTGTATGAATATCCTCTAACTTAATTCCATATTCAGATACTTCATTGAATTCCAAAACAAATTGTTCTGTTGTTGAAGTACCATCTTCGAAATGAATTGTTCCTGTTATTGTTAAATCAGAAGAATCAAATATTGCATATTCAGCAATCGGTAAAATGTTAGTTATAGAATATTTGCCATTATTGACATCATATTCAATTGCGAAATTTAATGTTGATGCTATTGGAGCTTGCTGACCAATAATCGGAATAAAATGTGAATCGGATCTGTCAATAGTATATGTCATATACACAGGCTTTGAGGTATACTCAGATCCTTCTGTATATTTAACATTTGATATACGAGAATATGAACCATTGTATCTTTTCAATAAATCAATACATTTGCTTCTCCAATCATGAAGAATTCCTTCTCTTAAGCCAGGAATCTTATCTTTGATTTCTCCATAAATATCCAATACAGTATGATATGCTCTCTCGTTATTGATGATATTGTAAACTCTTTCGAACATAGATCCTGAGTAATCATTGTTTTCATTGTTGGAAATATATTTAGGAACATCTCTTAATATCGATAAATCAATATCTTGTTCAATGAACTTTTTAATCTTCCACCAATTGTTTGCTTTATTGATTTGCTTTAATGACATATACAAAGCACGAATTCTTGGTGCTGCATATTCAACAAATCCGAAGTTAACGTAGAGATATTTTATCTCTGACATTACCATATTCAGAAGAGTGTTATAAGACATCTTTCTTCCTGCATATGTGACATATGGAGCTTGTTCTATTGCAGCGTGTAATCTAACGATGTTGTCATACACAAGATTATTCTCTTCGGATACAATTGTTTCTAACAAAGTCGGAAGCGTGGGATCATTGTATTCCAAGTTCATCAAGTCTTCTTTGATAGCTGTTATATCAGCCAACAATTGCTTCTTTGCAGTTGTCAATTGTGAGAATGTATTGAATGATGCTTCATAATCTGTTTCGATAATATTCCAATAATAAGTAGCATCCGAAATAAATTTCAGAATGTATTTACAAGCAAGAATATCATTATAACAGAAATAAGAAACAAAAGTATCTTCTGCTGAAAAGCCAACATACTTATCATAATTCAATGCATTATCTTTGTATAGATAATAACGATTTGAAGTATAAGTGTTATAAGTATAAGGATAAACTGGTGTAATCGAACGACCATGAGAATTTATCAATGCTGGGAAACCAGAGAAGATATTAACTTCATCCAAATCTGCCAACGAACTTGCTGAATCATCGATTTGCGGAATATCAGAAACTTGTGAGAAGTTCAAAGATATTGTATTTTCATTATCAATAACATCACTGATATCGATGTCAGTATATCGGTTAGTGAACTTGGTTCTTGCAATAACATCATAGAAGTAAGCTTGAAGTTTATCTTCCTGATTGTTCATCATGTTCATAGTATAGAACAAGAAGTTTATTGCAAATGGAGATTCATACAAATCTTCACCATCACCAACAATACCATTTGTGGTAGCATTAGATGATTCATAATTCATTTCAGAAGGATAGATATATAACAAATCATTTGATATAATCTTTCTTCTGAGAATCTTTGAAATGATCGCCGCTGTTTTCTCACGAGAATAATCAGAGAAATACATTCTGCTTAGCTTAGCCAATTTATTCTCGGAATACCAGTATCTGATATATCCTAAATGAGACATTACTTCATTCTCAAATTGTGAGAAATCAAATACTTGTTCTTCTGTTAATTGGTCAACAGAAGTCTCATCTGGAGAATCAGTATCAGTATAGACAACAAAGAGTTTGAATATTTCATCACCCTTCAAATCAGTCAGATAGAACACATTACCAATTCCACAGAAATGATGAATCTTTGGTACATCAAAAGTCCAACAGTTTTCAGTATTCTTATATCTTAATGCAATGAAATTCTGTTCGGAAACAGGTCTCTTGAAATGATTGTAATCATAATCTTCAAAGAAGTTCTGATTGATTTCAGATATGTATGAGAATTTCTTCAATACTTCTGATTCATATACCGAGCATACTTTGTCAACGAAACTGAGATATTGATGAAATTCATCCGGAATCAAACCAACCATCTTATTGAATGATGATTCTTGATTACCTTGTTCATCTTTATGAGGAGACGAATTATTTCTTAATTCATTCATATTATATAATGAATTTCTGAAATTAATCATCATAGTCACATAAGATTCAGGAATCAAAGATGTTGCAATAGCACCGAATGAATATTTAATTAAAGCTTCTTCTGCAACTTCAAGAGCTGGTTTAACATATGGGTCAAGATAAGCTATCGTGATTGTATAAGTATTCATCCATTGATTACCAAATTTTGAAATCTCAACAATCTTATCATTGATTGATGTTAACATATCACGAATTGACAGCAAGTCCGTTATTACGGAAAACGAAACATCTGAAGGTCTGTCGAGAATTATTGGAGGAGCCGATATCTTCTGATCGGTTTTAATATAATCTCTACTAACATCAGCAGCGTATATTTTGTTACCGTTTTCATCATCAATGTGTTGATGTTGTTCGTCATACACAAACCTTCTGGTGGTCAAATCTTCGAAGTTTGCAGCTGGATAAATACTCGGTAATTCATTTAATCCATCAACCATTGTCAATATAATATTGACTTTCTTAGCGTTGACAGATTGAAGTTGATTGAGTGTATGTTTCTGAATGCTCTTGATAACAAGTTTGCCATTCTTAAATGTTGCAAAGTTTGGTGCAACAACATGAGATGTTCTGTAATTCGGATCATAAATATCGCATATGAATTTATATCCATCCAGAGTTTTATTGCCAATTACATTATTTACAACTCCATTGTTGATACTTTTAATATCAACATCTTTCAGAAGCAGCACATTTGATGATTTGATTTTGTAGATTGTGAAAGTTACTGATTGAGAATATCTCCAACCCACTTTGAATTTGAATCCGTATTCATCAAAGCCAACTTTGATATTGTTATTAATGAAACCATTTGAACAACATACAAACGAAAAGTCCAAATACTTCATTATGTCTGATGATACAAAATCTTCATAATCAACATAGTTATCAAAATCGGAATGATGCATCAACTGAAGCTTGTTACGAATGAAATTATCTCTGTCTCCAAAGTTAATCAAATCATAAGGAACGTCAATAACGTAATAATGAGATGACGGTTCGGACTTTACATGAGGATCATTAATGCCTCCATTGAATACTATCAATCCAGAATTTACAACAGATCTGGACATTGCATTCTGTAAAGATTGTCTGTATGTATTTATTAACGATTCATGAATATCATCGAACGTATAATTCGACTGACTCATCAAATCTATCAGACGATTCAAACCATTCTCATTACCAACAATTCCAAATGGTTGATTAGAAGAATCTTGTAATTTCGATTGTTGTTCTTTGAAAGTAGCCCATTTAGTATCATTGAATGTTTTGTCATTTTTACGATACTTATGGAAATCATAGAACCATTTGTTGTAGTTTATTCTATTCACTACATAATCCCTCCTTTTAGTATCAAGGTTATCGAAACGTAAAATTTAAGCGTCGACCCCGGCATATGCCGGGGTGACACATATAAGAAGATAGATTCAATTCATAAGGAGGATATGCATCAATGTGATTAATGGCAATCACGACAAAGAGCAAGTGAACTCGTAAAGCAAAAGGAGGTATATCCTTATCATGAGAGGGTTCTCATCAGCAGGGATAGCAGCAGTACCGACTTTTTGTGCCCAATGAATTGAATCTATTAATTTGATAGTATGTCGTTAAGAATTATATATTTCTTCTAATTGACGTTTAAGTTCTATCATTACTTTGTTAGCAGCGCCAATGAGAATTGGTGAAGCTATCATACGTCTCAAACAAGATGTCGATGAAACGAAAACAGATATCTCTTCATCAGGTCTTGTTTCAGAGAAAGGTTCAAGTCCCTCTGGAATAACTTCTGATATGATTTGCTTTGAAGCAGCATATACAGCAAGCTTATCTCCAACCGATGCTTCATCAGCATGCTCAATATATATTTCAATAAGAACATCTGTATTTATTCCGTTGATAGAATCTGTTTGCATAGGTTCGGTTGGTCTTGTGTAAAGAGTATCCAACTTATATGGAGAAGCTGAAGAATCATGTTTGTCCAACATCTTTCTTCTCTTCTTGTTTTCTTTGAAATGTTCGGAAAGTAATTCGAACAATGAAGGAGATAATTTATCCATTGCCTTTGTAGTATACATTCTTACATCAACAACAGTACCGGCATGCTTTGCCTTGATTACTCTCTTGGCAGTATCAGCATTTATCTTATCAGAAGAGAACGCTTTAAGGAAAGCATCAACTGACTTATCACCAGTATCACCAAGTCCGAACAGTACAAGAGGATCTCCAATCTCAACAACATCTCCAACCTTTACAACAGAATCGATTTGATCTGTCGCATTGATTTTTATTTGTTGACACATTGTCAGTGTTGTTCCAAGTCGTTTTGAAAATGCATGAGTTACAACACCGGCGTCTTCATATGTTGAATATGTATCAGTGAAAGCAACCTTTGCCATAGGACCAATGTTCTGACGAACTACTCCATCCGATCCTTTGTGGAAGAACTTCTCATGGAATGCAAGTATGTCTCCTTCTTTGAAGCTATCACCAACTTCAAAAGTAGTTTTCAATTTGTTATTAACATAGAAGCCACTTCCTGAGTTGAATGAATACTTCGGAGATATCTGAATTGCTTTCTTAGTTTTGGATTTGTATTCAACAACGATGAACTGGTCGTTCATATCGATTACCTTGCCATCCTCATCTGCAACAACTGCAAATTCCTCTGATAAGTATGAAGGAACAATTTCATCAACGCCATTTGAAACAATAGCAGGTTCTGCATCTTCGGTTGAAATAATATGAGAAGACTGTGAACAAGCAATTGCAGTACGAATAGCATCATCTCTCGCAACAGTTCCAGGTGTTAACAATTCAGAGAATGATGAAAGCTGAAGGTCTGTTTTCGGATCATCAGGAGAATATACACGAGTATATCCACGAATGGATTCGATATTAGGATCAACAACAAGCTGACGAGATACACCAACTTCTGCAGAGTTTGGAGTTGACATTGCAATCTTGGAAATCATTGTTTTATCAAATGATCTCTTTTGAACGGTGAATACTTTACCACCGCCACCAGATTCATTAACACCTGCATATCCTTTCTTTGATATTGCTTCACGAGTATGAAGTTCAATAATAGGATTCAATGCAGATATAGGAGCAACTGTTTCAACATTCATCAAATCATTTATTACACAATTGGCAGTCAAAGACAACTTGTTTCCTCTTGCCTTACTACCAGAAGTGTTATTATACTTTGATACAGCAACTGCGAGATTGTAATGCAGAATTGCAGGAATGATTTCAGTTGATCTGATTCTGTACAATGAAGCGTTTGTTTCATCAACGTGTTCATTATCACACAGAATATTCGAAGCATAAATCAACATACCAACCAAATCATTCGGTAAGTTATAATGATTACATACTTCATACGTGATTGGATCAACGAAGAATTTATAACGTGAAATGAAAGTTGTCAACTGAGAATATGTTGTGAAGAATAACTGGTCAAAGATATCAATGTATATCGAACTTTGATCCATAATCGGAACATCGAATTCAGCAACAGTATGACTCTTTGTAGGAAGCTTGTATAAGCCATTGAACAACAACTGATTTGACAATGTGTTCTTAACAGCCAATACCTTATCCTTGAATGGAATCTTTATATATCCTAAATCATTAAATGACTTATCGACATATTTATGTTCAGCGCGTGTCTTATTCAGGAATTCAGTTATACCTTCCCATGCACAACAAGCAACACCAAGAGGAATCTTGATTCCAATAACTATTTCTGAATACATATGAACCTTTGTGGGTTTCTGCTTCATATATGCTTCACGTATTTCCTGAGGAAGATTATCGAGAATAACTTCTGTCAATGTTTTGTTGTCTCTGGTAAGTCCAGATTCAGTATTTATAACAACAGGAACTTTGTTGACCATACCACAACAGAATTCATTATCAGCCACAGTGACGAATCCATATTTCTTAAAGCACTCATTCATGTTGAAATAAATTTCCATGTGAGTTTCTTTACATTTAATATACGACCATCTCTTGGCGAATTCATCAAACTCGATAGTTGTCATATATGAAGAATTCGCGTATGTGGATCCACCTGGCTTTACATATTTATTTACTCCATTGGCATCTGTTTCCTTATCAATCAACTTAACAAGCATGCCTACATCAACGAGTGATTTAGTATCATATCTATTGACAGAAATCTTGTTGTAGTTTGTTGTAAGAATAACCTTCTTCGGATTAACTTTCAGAATCGGAATCGGGAAATCTTGTTTACCAATGTTGAACCATTTACCACCCGAGAAGAACTCACCATTCTTAACTATCGGAATTCGAACATTGATAACATTCTGAAGTCCAGATTGTTTTGATTTCAAAGTAACTTTCCAGTTCTTTACCAGTTCGGATATTGTTGATATATCAGAAACTTCGATGTTGAGAACTTCAAATCCATCGGGAAGTTTCTCCAACTGATTGAATACCGCAACGATATCCTTATCCATCATTTCCTTCTCATATATACGAGAAGCATTTGGGAATCCAGAACCACGTGCAACACCCTGATTGGTGGTTGATATGTTTCGAGGTCGTTGTGGTTCTGGCATTGGCATATCAGTTACATTTGATAATTTCTCAATATCATTCTTATCAAGTTTGATTTGAGACAAAGTGTTTCTCAAAGCAAGTTCACGCTTTGAAGATACAATATGTTTTGATTCTTCCTTTTCATCAGACTTGACAATGTTTGATAATATCTTACCTGCATCATCAAGATACTTCTTTGATACGTCATCTGTATCAGGAGTTTCCAAGTCAGATGAAATATGTTCATAGTTATTAATGCTCTCTTTGATTTTTGTTGTGTTAATTCTGGACAACAGTTCAGCATTTATCTTCATTGATTTTGCATAATACAAAGTATCTTTCTTGACTTCACCCTTTGGAACTCCATACTTAGAATGAAGAGCATTCAGAGTAGACTTAGTATTCTTTGAAACTGATTGAGCTTTATGTTGTAAATCAGAAACTTCTTCATCTCCAAGAGATTCCATTTCATCTTCAATAGAGATGTCTTTCTCAACAACTTCATCTTCAGCAGCTATGTCATCTCTTCTCTTAGTAACCTCAACAGTTCCTATTTCAGATAACAAAGTTTCAAATTGTGATTGTTCTTCTGATAAGTCATTGTTGAAATCAACCTTGTAATCAGTCCCCTTTGAAATAGAACGGAATACAATTATGAGATTCATCTTCTTTGAAATACCTTCTGTACAACAAGCACTCAAGAATCCATTCAACACATCATCGCTGACTCTTTCGATATCATAATTCTTGAAGATGTCATATCTATCGACATCAACAACCATAATGTTCATCTTCTTGGGATCGGTCATGTTGAATACATTCATCATATTCCATACGATGTCTCGCATGTTTGATATCAGTTTCTCATTATCTAACTTACTCTTCCTGAGATGATTTGTTACTTCCTGCATATAACCAGTCATTGATACATAAAGAGGATTTTTTGCTTTATCCAAATCTTCCTTCTTGGAGAACATAACAGGTTTTATTGGAGTAACAGATTTCAGATTATTCAAAACATAATCAACTCTACGATTGAATTCCTTTCCGCTTATTGAATAATTAACTCTCAATGTGGAATTGTTTATTGCAAGCGGAATATACAAATCCTTATAATTTATTCTACTTGGAGGAAGCATTGATTCTACGAGTTTCATTTCATATTCAAATGAATTAGATACAAGGAAAACTCGTGTGTTAGAATCTTTATTGTCAGGCATACTTGTTATTGGATTCTTCACATAGTTTTTCAATCTTGTTATATCCATAAATTTCAATCAACCTTTCGTTTAATATTTGTCATTTGATAAATAGATGACCAAAATTACACTCTCGTCAGAGGATGTAAAATAATAAAGGAGGAAAGAAAAAATGTATGAAATTATTGAAAATCCAATTCTCCATGCATGGAGCAAACCAATATATGGTTTGAATAAAATAGGAGAACGAGTAAAGGAATTTGTTGATGAAATTCTTTATTCAGATGAGTGCACATGTGAAAAGTTTTCAGTCTTATTCATTCCTGGATATAACAAAGTGAATATCTTCAAAGATAATATCAATGGGATAAAAGACGAGGAAATGCCAATAACATGTTCATTCATAGAATACAATGATCACATAGGTCAACTTATAATTTCAATACCGATATCGACGAAGCCAAGCCTTGCAAAAGAAATCGGTAATAAAATAAAGAAAGCTTTCAAAGGAGAATAAAAAGAAAATGAGCAGAGATTTAAATTATGCAGTTTTTGTATGCTATGATGACATATCTTCAAACATTATTAACGAAGCGAACCCAGTCATCTATAATCCAATACTTGATGAAGCAGAAAAAAGAACACAACTTCATGACAAAGTTAAAGATTGCTTCAATGTTGAACTCACAACAGAGCAGCTTGATTCTTTGTGTTCAAAAGACAAATATCATATTGAAGAATTTGTCGAAGAATTAAAATCGTACATTTATAAGTAAAAAGAAAACCCTCCCCATATGGGGAGGGCGTAATCTTACTTATTATTTTTCTCGGCTAACGATTTAAACATTTCTCCGAGGATTTCAAACTCACTGGGAACAACATCAATCTCGTCAAGTTTATGCTGTTCAACATATTCAATGGCTTTTAATGCCGATCCTTCACCGCAGTCGCGTTCATATAACCTTTCATCGAATGTGTCTCCGGTTATGTTACACTTTATGACATGTCCATCGACATAGTCAAAGTATAAACAGTTTGGACGGTTTTCGCCTTCTGGATCATACCCTCTTTCTTTTATGAGTTCTTTCGCTCTATCAAGAGTGAACCCCTCTTTTGTCTGAGGAAGTCCAATAAATGATATTCCCTGCGCATGTGAATTGTGCCAAAGACTATACAAGACTTCAGCTTTATCGAGTCCTTTTATGTTCAACATATTCATTCTCCTTTCGCTAATAACACATTCGTGTTATCATACGGATTTCCTATGACAACGAAGTCAGTACCATTCAAATTATTCAAATGATGAATGACACGGCTTCTCACGTTGTTGGTATTGAATCTGATGACTGATACTTTCATGACATATTTTATGATGGCAAGAATCTCATCACAGTCATGAGCTGTATCCTTTTCATCAAGATCAATGACTATCATCTTTTCTCCAATATGGAGATTCTTTTTCAAATCCTTCAGATATTGAAGATACATGAGTTTTGAATCATACAGAACATCGTCAGCTTTTATAGAATTCAATAACTTCTGGACTTTTACTTTCATACAGGCCGTACCTCCACAGCATCGCGTAAGAAATTATAATAAAATCTGTCCCAGAGATCTTTTGAAATCTTTTTCGGTGTTGATCTGAAATCAAATTTGTAAAGTACTGCTTCTTGCGGAGCTTGTCTAACTTCAAGAGCAGTAGATAATTCCGCTTTGACATTGAATTCAGAATCCGAATTTTCTGAGGATAAACGATCTATATTCAGTTTACACTGAACACCATGAATATCTATACCAGTTATTTCAAAATGTTCATCAGATTTATTGTTATAATATTCTCTGAATACTGTGATAGAGACTTTGTCCTTATTGAAGATATGCCAATCCTTCATATCATTTGGATTGAAAACAATGCCGAAATTATTGGTATGGATATTTCCCATTAAGAAACACTGGAACTTCATATCCGGATCAGGATGTGATAAATCGATTACAGTATCAACCAACATTGCATTGATTAATTTGTTTATATCCTGATCACAATCTTTGCTCATTTTTCTCTGAAGATCTTTCAGACCATTACTGATTTTAGACCAATCAGGGTTCTTCATTTCATCACAATTCTCACGAGTATCCTTATCCTGATGCTTCTTGACATACATTGCACCGATGAAATTCCAGATAGCAGCTATCTGATGAGGTTCATCTGTTTGTCCATCAAGAAGCTGCTGAAGATGTCTCAGACCTGAGTCTCTGAAAGAACCACCACGTTCACCCTTTGTTTCGGGTATTCCTTTCTTCCAGTTGTCAACACCATACTTCTCAGCTCCCATTTCATAATGAATAGCAAGGTCTTTCAGCATCTTAACGAATCCCATCATGAATGCATAGAAATTCTGATTATTAGATGTAACGATGTAACAGTATCTGATGATATTGATGATTATCTCGATATAATTATCATATGTCAGATCGTCAGCATCTGGATAAGCTGACATCAGTACATTGTATATTGAGCAGAATTTATCGTCTTTTCCGATTATGTTATCCCAATTCGGTTTAGCGTAGTCGAGTATATCATGAATCTGTTGAGAAGGAATAAGGTCATAACGACCTTTTCCCTTCTTTGTATACCTGATGGCGCCTCCTTCGAAAGAATCCTTCTCACCATCCATCTTGATATAATTATCTTTATTTTCCATTTCTTTTTCTCCTTCTATCTTGATTTTTTCAGAAGTTTTGTTTGTTTCAGTTTTAACAACCTCTTGTGGAATCTCTGATATTCCATGATACATATCGGCTGCTGTAAGAGTTTTCAGATTGAATGCATTTTCAAGGGCATTAAATAATTTGAGCATTCTATCGTCATCATGCATCATCCATATTATATGATCATTATAAAGCTCAATATATGTTCTGACAACATTTCTACCAGAAGCAATCATCCAATGCTCTTGTTCCGTAGAATTAATAAGAGCGATCTTGAGAATACTTCCATCCTTGAGAGCCCATTCATGTACTTTCGTATTATTTTTATCGGGGAAAAACTCTCCAAGACAATCACTCATATTTTCATTTATGAATTTTATGAGTTCTTCTTTGGAAATCAGTTTTCTTTCAGAAGTTTCAACGACTTTCGATTCTGCTGATTCATCTTTAATTAACTCACTAAGTTCTATGAAAGCATCATATATTAGTGCCTGTAATGATGATGTTGAAACAACTTTACCTCCTTCCCAACTAATACTCCTGATATTAGGATAAATGATTATAAACACAACATCCGCTGGTCCATAGATTTCCCAAGCGTTAGTATCAGAATTCCATAAAGCACCTATCCTTGCTTTACCGCCGAATATATTTTCCCAATAGAATACTCCTGGGGTTGATGCACAAAAATTCCATTCTGATTTATTAATTGATGAAGAATTCATAACTGTTTCTTCTAATACTTTGCGTATCTCATCCTCGGTGATACACGGCTTATTCTTTTTCTTCGACATTTTCATTTTCATTTTCCTCCGGAATAGGCGCAGTCAACATTCTGTGCTGAGCTGCTATAATTACTCCATCCATATATGACAGAGCATTCAATAATAAGATCGATATTTCCTTATCGAAATCATGTTTCGGAAGCCATTCAGAAATATCAACACGAATGTTTTGTTCGTTGAAGAAGTTCATGAGATCATTTCTTACAACATCTGATCTAACTTCACCGCCGAACCAATCAGATGCCATGTCAAGAATTCTACCTCTGAAATTCATACATGCGTCAAGATCTTCCATGGATATCTGATCTGTAGTAATATAGTAATTATCCTTATTAAGCATCATAGATCTGTCGTAGTGGACAGTGTTTGATACTTCAGCTTCCGGAATATCTTCAGCAGATTGCTGCTGATTAGGATCAAGATCTATTGTATGATATTGATCACCAGATGTAGAGACTGCATCATCTGTATTCGCAAAATTGGTTTCGTCTTCCATATATTTCTTCCTCATAGAAAGCACTTCGTCATATGCTTTCTGGAAAGTCATCTCTTCTTTCACGATATCAGATATCAACTCATTGTCATCAATCGTAAACTGATCCTGATAATATAGATAGATGTCATCATCTGTTGGATGACGATATATGAGAAATGGTATACCCGCTGCCAGACCAACACCAAACTGTTTCTCTTCCTTATTTACATTTGACTCATCTAAAATCATTTCTTTTTTCGTCCTTTCGATTTATTATTTTTCTCCATCTGGTGGAGTTTGACTATCATCGGAGTCTCATCCTTCTTGAACAGCGACTCCTTTTTCTTCTTCCTCTGCTGAGACAGATTCTTCAGAATGTTCTCCACATCGCTCATCTGATTCACCCTCCTTATTAAATTTTTCTCCGTATGCTTTACTCAAAGCTTCGGTAGTTTCAGGATTTCCCCAACCTTTCATCAGGAATTCCAAATCCTTATTAGTAGTCATCTTCTTAATCTTATCTTTCATGCGATTGTTCTTCATTTGAATTCTCCTTTAACAAAATCATTAATACAGTATTAGTTGCTGTATCATTTTAAAATAATAGGGAGGTAAACAATATGTTGGAATTCTCAATCGTTTCAATCTCTGCATTTGTTTCCGTTCTGAATGAACTGACGAAAACAATTGCAAACAATTGCTTCAAGAAGTCTATTAACAGATACATTCCAATATTCTCATTGGCATATGGTGTCGCACTTGCGATATGCGGCTACTATATTCCTGATACATATTTTGGAAATAATCTGGTTGAAGCAATCTTCATTGGATTGTCTGCAGGTGGAGCTGCAGTTGGTGTCCACCAAACATTCCATCAACTTTCGAAACCGTCAGAGAACGGTGATGATGTCATCCTTCCTCCTAACAATGAAGATGACACCAAATAAAATGAAAAAGTTACTTAAGTCTCCCCCATGTACGGGGGAGATTAATGTAACTTATTTCGACATCTTGTCCGATGTCACGGATACAGAATGCATCCGTTATCAAGCCCCTCGCCATTCAACATTGATTGTTGTGCCAATCGAATATCAAAATACAAGTTAACTTAATAGTGGAATGACATTCTTTTGATTATTGGATTAATCATCATCTACTACTATTGCACGTTTAACAATAGACAGTAGTTTCTCAGTACTGTATTCCTTGTCCAGTTCAACACATTTGATTCCATACATTTCGGAAATGAACTGTTCAACGATACATCCTCTGGCTGCACGCCAGCTATGTCCAAATGCTATAATGTCACACTTTGCAATTCCTTCAGCCAATGATAAGCCGAAGTAATACAAATTCGGATGCCTTAACTGCTTGAGTTCTACCTCATCTTTCAATTCGTCCATATGAGGATGAAGTATCATTACGTCAATACCAGCTGTCTCAAACAACTGTCTGATTTCTTCGTCTTCCTTTGCCATTCTTTTAGCGATTTCATCATCATCGAATCCTGACAATGGAAGTGCGTGAAACACTTTTATCGCTCTCACGATATTCCTCCTTAGCGGAAGTAATTCCTTTTACCATCACCACAGAATGCTGTGTAGTGCGGGAACTCGTCCTGATGCTGGAAATAGTATTCAACAGAATCAATTACGGACTGAGTTACGTTACACCTGTAATAAGGCACGGCGTATGCTGGGTTGTACTGATACGGGGCTGTCAATACATTGTATATTGTACTTGGCTTACCATTCGTCCAACCTCCATCACGAACTCGGTTCATGACTGTCGCTACCACACAAGCTTTATCGTACAATGAAACCCAATCAGCACCATATTCGGTACCAACGACATTGCACAGATAAATACGTTCCACATCTGTGATGAAGTTAAGTGAATAATAACCTCCATCATTATTTGTCACTGCAGGTTGTGTTGTTGGTTGTTGCGGTGTAGTATCCACATACTCTGTTGCAATTTCCATTTCTGGATTGCACTCAGAACAACGCCTGCATTCTAATCCTTCAGTGTCCCCAATTTCATAACATTCTGAATCGAACCATCTGCATGTGCTGCGATGTATGTAATGCGTACTTGGTTTATACGCTACATACTCACGTACAGGTTCTGTTGGTTCTTCAACAACTTCATCAACGGTAGTAGCAACTTCGGCAGTTGTTTCTGCCTCGGTTGTCTTCTCTGTTTCAGTAGTTGTTACTTCAGTAATTGTCGTTGTTGTCATTTCCGTTGTTGTCGTTGACTCAGTCGTCGTTGTTGTGGTAGCAGTTGTAACCATTGTTGATGTTGACGACGTTGTCTTTGTGGACACTTCGATTGGCGTTGGCATCTCATCATATATCTTATAGAATAATGATTCGATTCCAACTAAAGAACCATTCAAACTTGCAGGTTTATATTCCTCCTGTTTTTCAGACTCGGCTGCGACCGAAGATCTGCTTGCAAAATTGAGTAAACTTACTGGAGTGAAACCAATTAATGCCGCCATGGTAATAGCACCAATTCTCTTAGATATTGAACGATTCTTTTTGATGTTTGTGAATTTCATTTTAGACCTCTTTTTCTTTTCCTTAGATTTTTGCTTATGTCCAATTCTGTCAGCGAATTTTATAAGAGATTTGACAGATTTGGTGTCGACAAATTTCTTCAGTAATAGTGAAGAAGTGTTCGAACGAATCACACGCGTGTTCATTAAGGGTATTCCCTTAATGTATTAAATAGTACTATACGTATGAGCAGAATTATAATAAATACATTCTTTTCTCCTTTCATTTTAATATATTAAATTGAATATATTATCTCCTTCTGCGTATTAAAGATATACATACATATTGAAATATTTTAATTACCGAACTATAATAAATGTAGTATATGTTTTCCGCAGCTTAAAATCACATCATCACATCAGAACAAGAAACTATCTACAGTTATTTGAAATATCCTACAAGAAAAGGGGAGTTTACAATGTCAACGCCAGAGGCAATTTTCACCATCGCTGGTATCGTGATTGGTAGTGGTGGTATAGGTGCAGTAATCACATCGTTCATTAACCGACGAAAAGTTGTGTCAGACTCACGATCGACAGACGTGCATGCAAACATTGATCAGTTTCAAGCCATTACTGAGAAATTAAAAATAATGGCTGATGATGCTAACGCACGTGCCGAGCGTGCTCGACAAATGAATGATGAATTGATGTCAAAAATAAACGATCTGCAAATCAAGCTATCACAACTCACAATGTGGGTTATCGGTGACAACATGCAGTACCGATCAGCTTTGGAAACAGCACTTAAACAACTTAACCCAGATTTCACATTCCCGCAGGTATCAGATCCTCCGATAGAATTAATGAAAGAATATAATTCTCATATTCGTTCATCCAAAGAAAAAGAACAGGAAGCAGAGAATAATTAAAACATGAATAAGGCGGCTTTAAGCCGCCTTATCTGAATCATGTATCGTGTCCCGGTCTACCTGCAGCAACCCAATCATCATATGTCAGAGAACCTCTGTTGTATAAATATGCATTATATACTAAGACATTACTACCGTCATCCGGATCAACATAACCATCTTTATCAGTATCAGAAAGCACTCGTTGTTGATCGGTGAAGTAATGAGTACTACTCTCACTCGGATGTAGACTTGCCCAAGCAACACATGCGAGAATGATAGAAGCGTCAAATTGACCAGGTCTTCCTGTGAAAGATGGATTAGCCAATAATGGTGTACTCATAAGAATACATCTCCTTTCAAAATAAAATTACTGATTCGTCATTATATCACAGCCCCATGAAGGGGCTGTGACAAATATGATTATTCAGTAATTAGACCAGCAGAGATAGCAACCCATTCCTTATTATCGAAATCGATTGTATTGTCAATGTAATTATACATTGAAACAAGTTCAAACTCTGCAAATATATCCTTGGTGTTTTCTTCGAGATTTAGAATATCAAGCTCATCACCATCAAAGTCTGCATTTAGTCCAGTAAGAACTTCAAGCGGAATTGATATGGTCGAGTCGTGCATTTTGTATTTACGAATCTTAAAACGACCAACCGATTTGATATTGTTAACCGGTTCACGAAGCATCATAGCATATCTACCAGAATGCATAAGTTCATCTACTATCTCAACAACACGAGGATCATACTTATGCTGATCTACAGTGAGATATGATTGCTCAAGAGGTTTGTGAAATCTCTTTGCAAATATTGATGTAATTCTGTATATCAGAACATTAACAATTGATGTGTAAGGAAGATCAATTTCATCAGCTCTAAGTGTGATGTCAGGAATAACAACACCTCTGATTGAGAAGTTGAAAGCACCGCCAACAATTTCAGATCTGATGAAACCTGTTTTCTTTGATAAAGAATTCTGCTGCAAGAACTCAGCACCTTCAACCCAGTTGGATTCAATCTCATTCAATCCAGAAATAATCTCTTCTTCCAGTATCATGGAATCGAGTTTATTAGATATCGAAAGCATCTTTGTGAGATACTTATTGATTATTGGATAGAACATTGTTTCCGAAGTCTTTGTAACTGGGCGGAAAGCTGTTGGATAAACTGGGATCTTGGAAGTGAATATAGCTTCTTTTTCACATCTAAGCATTATATATGCATCAGAATCTTTGTCTGAAATACATTCATCAATAATGTCATACCAGTTGTCGTATAAAGCATCAAGTCCAATTCCCTGCAGATGATGTTTAGCTTTTGGAATTTTCTTGATTATTACAGAAAGATCGGAAGGTGTAGGTCTACCTTGTCTTCTCTTCCTCTTTTCGGAAAGTCCATCATCTTTATCAGAGTACTGCATCTCTGATAAATCATCTTTGTAGTCTCCCATGATGAACCTGAGTAAGTTCGCACCAAATATATGACGAACAGAGTTGAAGTATCTTGGTGTGATGACGTGATGATCACCTAAATCAATCCATCCTGTATATTGGAAATTCAAAGAGTGAAGTGCTATTTCGGTATTGCATAATGGACAAGTGTGTCCTACTAATTCTTGTCCTATGAAAGCACCGCATTCACAACGATATTCATTGTCATTGAACTTTTGATTGTTGATAAGATCATCCAAAGATACTGGTGAGAATTCATCTTCTGATTTAATAACAAAGCCATTGTGTTCTGCTATATCAGTAAGATATTCATTGTATAAATTAGCCTTTACGAGTTTCATTGTTCATATCCTCCTTTAATGACAATTCCTATTATAACATCTCTCCATTCATCCATTCAAACAGTTTGCAAATTGTATCTAATACATCCAACATCATCTTGGAAGATTCATAGATGAAAGGTTTTCCAAGTAATGAAGGATCATTATGATTTACAATGGTATATGAACTCAGAATAGAATTCAATATATTCTGTATGAATGATTGTACGTTTGTTCCAGATAATAAATAATCTGATAACTTATTTGCAGATGCATATCTGTAAATGGTATCAAGATCTTTCTTTGTAAGTGTCTTTGTAGAAGTAGTAACTGTTTTAGCAGTCAACAGATTGATGATTGGTGAGGTTGTCGAATCATATTCTGATACTTCGCAAAGTTCCATTATTATATCACGCACATACAAAAGCAATATGTATCTCTGCTTCTGTGATATTGTACGAGTGGAAACCGTTGAATGGAATCTGTTATAAAGAATTGCGTCTATGAGGATTGCTGAAAGTTCGTTCATTTCAGGAAGATTCTTCATATAGAAATCAAGTGATGACAAATCGGTTGACAATGCGATTTCACCGATGATGTTATTCAAGTCTTCCGTCATGCATACAAACTTACCGGGATTGAATGAACGAAGTGCGGATATAGATGAATTCGAAGTTATGGAATCATCAAGTATCTGACTGACGTCATCAACCGTTGCAAGTGAATAACGAAGCTGAACTTTTCTTGTTACGCTTGCTGCTGAATTAATAACCGATTTAATCAATCCTACACATGAATATGCCGGACGCTTATTATCATAATCCCATTCTGAAGCAAATGTTAATTTGATAAGTCCATTACACATCAATTCTTTCTTAAGAACTGAATTTGTGAGTGTTGTAATAGTAACACCTTGAAGCGCCTGCATATCACATATATTTGAATTGGCTTTAACGAATTGGAGTACTGACTTACTTACATAGCGATACAGTACAACATACATATTCTCATTACGCTTGTTCATTGTTTCGGTATATGCATGAGCGAACAGTTTGTACATGTTCGTAGGACTATTTCCTGTTGATAGAATGAAGTGTTCAATAAAGATATGAAGTATCTTCATCTGGAAAGTCACTATGTAAGTATCTCTCAAGAATGAGAGGTCAAACAATCCAACTACGTCATCACCAACATCGTTTTCATCGACCATCTTTTCTATCTTTTCAATTGTTCTTGGAGGGAACAACTCTTCATATATCTTATCAAAATATTCATTGAATGTTTCAATAGTATATGTTTGTGAGTCAGTTATGTTCTTTGCTATGAACATAGAAGTTATAAGATCATTGTCAGGATCATACAGAGCACAGAAGAATGAGATCTGTTCACATATGATATTCTGTAACTTTGGACGACGTGATCTCATCTGGAAAATCTGTATTTCCGGAACCTTTACAACAGATTCCCCGAACACGCTTTTGAAGTTGACAATGATTTGTTTGGAAGCATGTCTCATGATTACATCTTCAGGAACAGGCATCCAATCTTTGAAGCGAGTCTTTTTATAATGCTTCTTATGCATTCCAAGCGGAAATGCATTGTATGGATATTCGGTTGAATGTGTTGTATCATACGTATATTCCTCATCGGGATCATACGTATAAAGCAAAGCCTTGTCGAGTATATCTGCCATTTCGAATTACACACCCTTTATATTAGTATTGAATGAAACCTGCGGTGATACATGAGATGTATCCTAAAAACACATTATCCTTTTTCTGTATTTTTCCTTCGGTTCCATCTTGGAACATTTGTGACAAATATAAGAAATCATCACAAACTGTTAGTACAATTGGTTCTTCGATAGTTGCACATTTATTAATGATATTCAAATCTGATGTGACAATTGTTGAGTTTACATGTTCTTTGATTATGGGATCTATGTCTCCATAGACATATTCTACTTTGAATGGAAATGAACCCTTAATATATTTTTCTATATGAGAAGAATACTGTCGTGAGTATATTGCAAGATATGGAATACTTTGAATTTTTGCTGCATCGAATATCTTATAGATGAATTTATTCGTAGGCTTCAAAGCGTATGCTGATTCATAAAATACTTCTTCTTGAGATATGTAATCAGCATCTTCCTTGGGGATACCTTGCTTTTGTAAATACTCGGAGAAATTATATTCTTTTCGATTTACATAATCAGATATCAACTGCTGGTCAGAAACATCTATTATTTTATTTTTGCGATATTGGTCGGCTACATTGTAGCCGACCATCGCAACTATTTCTTCATATGAACAGATGATACCCTCTTTACCGATGAATGATAAATCGAGCATGTGAAATCCTGACGATTTGTTCTTACCCAAGAAATCTAACGATTTCAGACAGTAAGCTATCACCCGGTGTCGAATCCGGGCTAATTATGAATTAAATATTAATCGTTTTTCCTTTCATTATATTATTTTCAACATAATATATTTAATCCATTAAAACATTTTAAAATGTTTGATACTGATTTCTCAAATCACAAATTAACTATTCATGGTATCTTGGTTATCGATTACCAATTAATTTGTGATTATTATATGAGAAATTTGATGTTTGTGTTTGAATCCTCCTTCAATGATGAATTAGAATGGAGATTCCATCTCTGCTGATGTTGAAGTTTCAGGTGTGGATGTAGCTTCACCCATAGCAGCACCGAAATCATCAGGTACCTTTGACACGATCATCTTATCATATATCTTCTGACAGATATCAATGAATGCTGTCCAGCCTCCATTCCATCCGAAGTACTGACGGAACATAATGGAACGAGGATTACCCTTTCCATCTTCAGCTATTGTAAGCTTAACACCGCTCTCAGAACCAATGATTGAAATGGTGCGAGTACCACGAGTGTGTGATACATTCAGTTCCTTAGGATTTGCATTCTTGAGATTAACAAGAGCGGATACTTCATCAATTCCGAGATATACTGCTGGGAGTGTTGAAGGCTTTCCTTCCTCGAAGGTTATCTTTCCTGTACCAGGATTCTTTACACCGGTATATACTCTTACGATTGCTTTAGCTCCACCCTGCTGGGAAAGCCAAAGCTCTGTTGATACATAAGAATCATCTCCATAGATCTTCGGGAACTTGTAATGCTTGTCAGTAGCGTTTAGATTTCCTCCATTGTTACCAGCATTGAAGTTTCCACCGCCGTTGTTCTGATTTCCTCCGTTGTTAAAGCTTCCATTGTAAGTGTTGAATGGCATGATTTTTCATTCCTTTCGTTGTAATAAAATTCATCGTTACCTTCATGAGATAACAAAGTATATGTTAGTTGTGTTAAATATATACTTTTATATTATTCTTCTTCGTATTTATCACGAATAGATTGAATAATATCATAAATATTTGAACAATCTTGCTGATGAACATTGAATGTATTTCTAAGAATATTATCATTCTCTTCATCGTATTTATCAATCAATTCCTGATTTTCAATATCATCAATATCTTCATTGACAAATATCTCAACATACTCATGAAGAGTCTCACATATCATATTAAGATCTGATATATTCTTGATTGGAGTTTGATTCATTAATAATGTAGCTTCAATTCCATTAATAATCTTGACGAATTTCTCCGTGAAGTATTCATTAACGAATTTAACAACATCATCTTCGGAGCCCATGTCATCTGTAAGTTCACTACTATTATCTCTGATGACAGAAAGAATATCTCTGAGATGATCTATTACGTTCAGATATTGAACATACCAACCATATGGATCTGTAAAGATTGCATCACCTCCTAATTCATTCAATTCTTCATCACAGTTATATGCGACTCCAGCTCTTGCTTCAATCCATGGATATAAATTTTCCCAATCCATTTCATCTCACATCCTTCTCTTATTAATATTTTATAATGCTATCAGACGTGACATAGTCTGAGCACCGTATGTTTCTGGCATTACAAAATCAAACAAACCAGCAATCTGTTTATATGGTGAAAGTATCTTATCAATTGCAAATTGTTTATTGACACATTTACCTATGAAATCTGGTATTGTTTTATATGACTCTGGTAATGATATATACGGATCCCTTTTCTTATTCTCATTTCCTTTCAGACACAATTGAAGCAGCCATGCTATCTTTGTATCATTTTGAGCATTCTCTTCCATTAGTTGCCATGACAATGGAACAACATAAACTCGATCCATCGTCTGCATTTTCTCATCAGGGAACATGGTATTCCATATCATAGCACCATGAACATGTGCGGGTATGGATTTCTTATATGATGATGCTGGTTTAACTGAACCCTGTTTGAAATATGCCGTTGTATGACTTATCTCATTCATCAACTTGTTCTGATAGAACATATAAGATTCATATATCTTTTCTGGTTGAATCTTTGAGCCAGTCAGAATATACTTATCATACAATTCTCTCATAACAGGTTCCAAGAACTGAGCAGAATCTCTCTTCTTGAATGACAAACCTGTGAAGGAAATCTTGTGAGGATTACGAGGTTTACCTTCCTGAATCAATGTCGACATAGCATACATTTTCTTCGAGTAAAGAGTCATTGCCAAGAACAGGAACTCATTCTTGAAGATGAATTTATCTCTGTAATATTTGTCCTTGATATTGCAATTCAAAGCCTGATACTGAACGAACTTCGGAATTATGTTTTCAATATACAACATTCTTCCAAATGCAGATGCACACAAACATTTATCTCGGAAGGTAGGAACATCTTCCACAAACAGATACTTCAAGAAAGATGAGAAGTGAACCATAAGAGAATCAGTATCCGTTACACATACGATGCATCTCTTCATATAATCACATCGTACTTCATTATCATCTATTAGATATGGATAGATACAATTATCCATTACTATATCGATGATTCTTGTCATAGGTGTCATTATTGGTTCAGGTATCTTTGTACCAGCACCCATATTGTGAATTGTTTCTTCTGTCATGTTCTCAGTATCTATCATGTTCGCTTTTATATAATCCATTACTTGTTTTACTTCATTTGGAACAAGATGATGCAAAGCATATTTAACATTGAAAGCATACATCAATTTTGATAATTCTTCATGTGACAAAGTATCCAGATACATCTTCAAATACAATGAGTCATGGAAAGAAAATTCATGAACCTTCTTTGACAGATAATTGTGAACCATATCTGGAGTGATTGAGTTCTCAACAACACGATTAGGTCTGTCTTCAGTATCATTTAATATATGATGAATGAAGTCGTACAGCTGAGATATGTTCATCTGTATCCATTTATTAGTATTGCCCGAGCAAAGCTCCAGACAGCAAATTAATGTCGTTGTCAGGGCCTTAGCAGAGGCTGTCGTAGCGGCCGGAACATATTGATTGTAGAATGGTGATAGCGGGGTTCCAGCCCCACCATACTCGGCGTTCATAGCAATCTTAACGTTCAATTGTCCTGTATATTTCAATTTATATTCAATTGAACCTTCAGCACAATCAAACATTGCTTTCTTCTTAACTCCTCTCTTATGTTGTAGCGATTCCAACATTTTAACTGTTGGAGCCAGAAGTTCGGCATGCTGTTTGACAAATGTTCCATTGCCGGTTATGATTGGCTGCCGTTGGTCAATGTATGACATCACATTGCTAACGGTCGTTTGTTTCTTTTTGTTTTTCGAATTATTGTGCATGACACATGGTATATCAACACCATGTTTCTCAGAGAATGCTTTTACATGTTTCATTATATCATCCAGATTTAATTCCGGATGCATTCGATGATATAATTCCACTATCTGAGCATCATGTTTTTCGATTATATTCATATAAACAAATCACCGTCCTGTATTATTAATATTATGATTTCGAAACCGAAAGGAGTGTTCATTAATGAATGACGAAAATAAGCCCTCCATCAATGGAGTTGAATTAACTTCAGGAATGTCTCTTGAAGACATTGGTATCATTGAGTTGACTCCTGAAATGGTCAACGAGTTAATCTTAGAAACCTTTGGAGTTATTCTCTGATCATATCATAAATGAAACACATACTGTTGTCGTTTCGGAATAATGATATAAATATGAAAATTAAATTCACGAAGAAAGTGAGGAGTAAATAATGCTTGATTTTATTAGAAAGCAACTCGGTGCTGAAGACCTTATTCAGGAAAGCAACATTGCTACTGATGCCATAGTTGATACCGATAATTCTCTTGTCGTTGAATATGCTCATCTTTTTCAGGAGTTGAGTGAAGTAAGCGAAGAAGGAAATGTGGATGAAGTTTCTGAGAGAGGTCGTATCGGTGGAGTTGATATTTCACTCGAAGATGATATCGATGTTGAAACTGATATTTTCGAATATGATCCCACCAGAGGTAGCGTTGTTGATATTCCGAAGGATGCTACAAAGAATTCCATCGAAACCGAGAGTGCTGAGATGAAGACCTACGATGAGTTCTTCACAGAGGCTTATGAGAACAGCCAAAGATTCGAAAGAGAATCTGAAGAGAATCATATCTCTCGTATTAGAAGAAAGGCAAGCAAGCTCTATCAGGAATATGTTGATAAGTGCTACCAGGAAGGTCTCTTCGGTTTCGGTGAGATGGATATCAATGATGCCAGAGTTCCTGCCGCTATCGCATTTGATTTCGGTTCTGCTTGTGGCATGTCACCCACAATGGTTCAGGTGCCTTTCAAGTACATTACAACCGAAAGACGCGGTAAGAGAATGATTACAAAAGCTCAGTGTGAATGTGCTACATTGCTTGTTAATAATCCTGAACTTACAAATGCTATCATAGCTGACGCTGTAAATCAATTTAAACAGAACTTCTCTGAAAGATTCGGAGGAAAGAATGTCAATGAAATACTGATGTTCCAGTTCATCGGTATTCCTAAGCAGGAATCAAATGATGAATATAGAATTTACATTGCGGCAGATACTGGCATTGCTGGTATGGCTAACTTCGATATGGTATATACGATTATAAAACCCGGACACAGAAGTTCTAATATTACGGCTTTCCCGGGTGCAGCTCCATATACAACAAACGATGGTCACACATTCACACTAATTAATCCTACAGAAACTGATTTCAGCAACAGATTCAACACAAAGGATTTCTTAACAAAGAACGAATGTGTTCAACTTGAGTATGAAGTAAACCGTCCCAGAAGATTCGATGATTCTTTCTATGAGGAAGCTATCGACTTCGAAGAAGGTGGAAATGATGATGAAGGAAACGAAGACACTTCTTCCTCTGATGATTCATCAGAATCAAATGATGATGAGAAGAAGAGTGTTGATACCAACGACGTATCTGATGAGATAGTCGAGAAGGTTTCTTCCAATGAGGAAGATGGAGCGGATGTTGACGAAGGCAATGATGATTCTTCAAATGATGAAGGCGACGAAGGAGCTTCTATCGATGACAGTGGAGATGAATCCAATGGATCCAGCGAAGACGAAGGCGATGAATCAAACGTTGATGATGAACTCAATGAACTTGATGACACATTAGAAGACTCTGGTGATATGAATGTAGATGATGACGATGATCTGAATACAGAAGGTTCATCTTCTATGGATATCGAAAAGATGACAGTTGCTGAACTTCTCGAGGAAGGTGAGAACAAGCTCAAGGGAATGACTCTTGAACAGCTCAAGAAATTCATCTCTGGCGGAAATACTACATCCGAAGATGAAGGTGATGATTCATCTTTAAGTGATGAGACTTCTACCGAAGAAAGAGAAGGTGACGAAGAAGTTCCTGAGTCTGGTGATGATGCAGGTCTTCCTTCATCCGACAATCCTGATGATGACAAAACAGATGTTGAGTTAGAGGCTTTCGTTCTTACTCCCAAGAACATAAACTCTGAACTCGATATCAACATCAGAAACTGTCTGGGTATACTCAATGATTCAGACATTTCTTCTTCCGAAATATTCAGCAAATTCAGAAAGGCTTCCAAGAAACTCAACAAGGTTTCTGCAAAAGCAAGTAACATGAGCAAGGTTTATACTGATAATGAAAGAAAGACCATCGGCGATATGAACAAAGCTCTTGTTAACTTAACACTTGAATTACGTTCAAAGGAAGTTGCTTCCGTTAAGGAAAAAATGAAAGCCTTTGTAAATGCGGCTGCAGCAGTCGGAAAGATTGTTGAATCTAAAAAGTAAAAGAAAGGAGAATATACAATGCCAGAGAATAATGATATCAAAGCCAAACTTCAGGCTATCATAAATAACACTTCAGATGGTGATTCATCTATTGTGAATCCTGATACTGGAGCTAATGGCTTTTCTACAGGTATGACCAAGAGAGCTGATAGGAATCTCATTAGAGAAAAGCTTTCTCTTGATGTACTGAGTGATCTCGTTCATGCTATGATGCATGATGAAACCAACGAAGATCTTGATAGAATGATAGATGACAGAATCATGGCTCATATACACAATGACTATCAGGGTACTTGTTCTTCATATCTGTGTAAGGCTTACCAGAATACCAATGACGATATGATCGCAAATATCATTCAGGAAATCGAAGACGAAACTGAAACTATTGCAAATAAGCTTGATGATCCTAACGATAATTCTGAAATCGATACTTCTGCTTTGTTAGCAGGTGTTGATAATTATGAGGAACTTCGTAAGCGTCTGAAAGAAGAGGTTTCTAAGAGAGTTGTCAATGACGTTGCAAAGGTAATAAAGAATCATGATGATTCTCCTACCTTTGAAGGTATTGACGAGAAACTCAAGAAAGCTGATGAACCTGGTGATCCCGATGCTCTGAAGGAGTCTGCTATCATCACAATGAGCGGAGCAATCGTTGTTGAATATGCTCTTAAGGGTGAACAGATTTCGACAGAGGAATCTTTGAATATGGCAATCGTTGAGTATTGTATCAATCAGATGGACTGGTTGTTCAAACAAAAGTGTGTTGCTGATATTCATTCAAAATACGGCGTATAAAAAGAAAAAATATTTTTGAAACAAAGTCACCCCGCATATGCGGGGTGACAATATTTCGTTTACTTCTTTTTCTTGAAGAGTCTTTTGAACCAAGACTCTTTCTTTTTCGGTTTGATATCACCAAACAGGAATTCTGTTGTATGGAATCCAGCAGCGCCCTTATGACCACCACCGCCATATTCCTCGGCAATCTTTGAAAGATCAATATCAGGATTTTTCTTAATATCAGCATAGATTGAATATACGAAATCAGTGCCATTATAAGACCATTTACAAACAGCCTGATGATTATCATATTCTTCTCCAAAGATAGTAGAATTACCCAGAGCTTCGTTCATTACATAGAAATCAATTCCTCTGAATGTATACTGATATCCAATACTTTCTCTGAGCTGTTGTGAACGATTATTCTCAATAGTCATAATACGTTCACCCTCAAGGCACATATCACTCAGTGACTTTCTTGAATTGAAAGCATCAAACCATATAAAGGAAAGAACTCCTTTAGAACCTTTGTCCGCCATAGCATAGTATGTAGCAAACTGTTTTGATTGATGGAACTTGTGTTCCCATATATCATTATCGGATACATATCTAACAATGTCAGGAACTCTGTACTCATCAGCCTTTTCATACTCTTCCTCTGTTGCATAGATATTAAACTTGAAGAAACATCTATCATCAGAGAAGTCCCATATATCCGGTATGTGATCATAGCCGACTTCATCAATCTTTTCCTGAACACCATTTGTTGAGAGAACATATGTCCATACCCAGCACAAGAATGCTGCAGATACTTTTGAATCCATGAACGGTGTATAATGACCATTACAATCATCAATGAATTCTTTGGCTTCTTTTGTTTCTATCCATGACAAGGAAGTTGTATGATGATCGATGTGAATGATCTTGTCACACTCTTTCTTGACTAAGAACTTGATGAGTTCCTTGATTTCCTCGCAGATGGAAAGATCTGTGATGTATACAGTTGCATCCTTGATGACATCGTCTCCGAGATCATAGAGTTCCTGTGAGATGCCATGGTAACTATAATAGAATACCAATGGCTGTGTGAACGGATCTTTCGTTGTATAATTAGCAACGATGTGACCAGATAGGTGTCCATCAGCATCTGTATGAGTTAATATAATGAATGTATTTTTCATTGTATCTGCGGCTCCTTTATATATTTTCTCCATCTGCCATTATCAAGATGGGCTTTGTAGAATTCCTCATCATATTCAATCTTATCAAAGAATACAGGAAGCTTTTCTTTAAGATAGAACAGAATTGGAATCATTATTCTTTTCATATCAGGATGGGCTCCCTTTCCACATCTGAGCATAAGAGTCTCTATCCAGTTACGGATGTTCTTCGTAACTGCAATCTTTGAAGATAAACAGTTGGGAAGAATTGCTCTTGCATCTTCAGGTTTGCACTTCTTCTCAATAAGTGCACTGTAATTCTCGATATCCTGTTTACAAGACTCCAAGAATATCTTCTGGAACTCTTGCATCTGTTCAACTGAATATCTGCCAGGTTCATAGAAATTGATTGGCATGATAAAATCAGTACACTTCGTATATCTTGTTGACTGAGCTGAATATGAACTGATTCTGTGACGAACCAACTCAAGCTGTATTGCTCTATCAATCTGAAGTATAAATGTGATAGAGCAATGCTCTGTTACTGACAGATGTCCTCTTGAAACGATTCCTCTCAAGAAAGTTTCGGGATCACCCTTTGACTCTGACAGATAACAAATCCTGCCCATTGTTTCAAGTTTCTTCATGATTTTATATGGATCAAGTTCATCCATATCATATGGGGTTGCTGAAGGTAAATATAAATTAATTGTTTCTAATGACATCAAGCATCATCGTCCTTTCAAAGTTAATATTTTATTGTATTCAAGACCTTTCAAATTTACAATAGATGACATGATTAACCATGTTAACAAGTCTTGTTATTGTCAATATCGAAACTTTAAAGTCTTTCTTTTCCTCATCGGTTGCTGTCATATATTTGTTTATCAATGTATAGATATTAATGACGACCGTAGGCTTAAAGAACTCCGTCAGTTTTTCTTTAATCATCTGAGGAGTTATCTTAAAATAATCAAGAACGAAATCCAATATGTAGTTGAAATCCTTGTTCTTGGTATTATCAAATTCGAAACGCTGAATAAGCTTAGAACCATCTGGTTCATAAATCTCAAAATAACACTTTAACTTCTGAGATTCTTTGATTGTCTTCATAACACTTCTCAACTTAGAACATGAAATAGTTCTTGTTGAAGAATTCATCATGTTGACCAAACCATCATCCAGTGAAGAATGAAGGATGACACCATCGTTCATGATGGCATTAACGAGTGCCCACATAATGATGTCACACTGTTTCTTTTTAGAAACATCTATTTCTTTTAGCTCATTTGTTAAATCACGTAAATGATTAACTGCTTCTGGACTCATCAATTTCGTAGCTTCCTCTATCGTCATAACTAAACCTCCTATCTAAAAAGTATCCCCCGGAATATCCGGGGGATTGTAAATTACTTATCCGATGATATTGTTTTGAAATCATTCACGTCATCGTTGATACTTGGATAATCAACTCCAACTGTGAGTTTGCGATACTCATCCATCGATTTCGATTTCAGATACTTGTGCTTTTTAGATTCTCCAAGCTTCTCTGCGAAGGTACTTGCTTCTGATCTGTTTTCTGGAATATTAACTCCCATCGATATCACCTCCGATCATTATGTGGTGGATTGAACATTGCCATGTCAATCAACCATCCGAATTTATAGATATGCTCCATCTTGAAATCCTCGTATGATAAAAATTCGAGGAATCCAAGCATAGCATATAACGCAATATACAAATCTCTGTCCTGATATGTTCCACTAATATCTGAGAGATTGCATATTGTTTCTGTCTGAAGATTGTAATTGATTTGAACATTCTCTTTTGATTTGTTTGAATAAATCAGAAAAGACATCACACCTTTTGGATCTTCTGACATATGACAATACATATCATGACCCAAATTGATTACTTTATTTTCATCATCATAATCAAAATGAGCTTCATAGAACTTACGCATGAATTCTTTTTTCGTCATATTTGACACTCCTTTCAAGATATATTATCACACTAATGATATATATTTAAAAGATATCAAATTGCAATTCGGACATGCTTAAAGCCAATGTCTTTATTGTCTTTGAACGAAGCTTGGCAAATATCACATCCATCTTTACAGAGTCATCTATAATATCATAGTAGCCGCAAGTCTTTCCATAGTAACGAAGTCGACCAAATACTTGCTCGGTCGTTATCTTTGATTTGAAAGGTGAGCAGCATATGATGTCTGTTAAGCCGGGGATATCTTTACCAGTTCCACACGATAAGATTGTGGAAATGATAACATCACATCTTCCTGTGTGTTCATTTTCCGCTTTTGAATTGTGTGAATTTATTGTGCCAATTCTCAAATCATAATCAAAGGATTGATCTTTGTTGAGATGAGTGTTTATGAAAAATCTTAAGTCTTCACATAATTCAATCAAAGGCATGAATATCAATACTTTAGCATGTTCATCTCTTGTGAATATCATACGCAATAATTCATTTATTGCATTGAAATGAACATGTCTTCTATCTCGTTTTATAACAGCCTTTCCATACTTGGTTGCATTCATTCCACGACCATTTTCAAGTTGATACTTAGAGACATTGAATGGAACATGAGTGTTGACATGAATACAGCAATATTCAATCCATTTCCTTTTATGTTTTGCATTCTTTGTAAATTTTATGGCTTTTGTGAATACATGTCCGAATATAGCATTTTCATCTTTTGAAGAACGTCCATCAGTTGCAGTCAGATATAGATTTCTTTTTATATTCATGGACATGTCTATGAGTATGATATTGTGAAACTCCAAATGAGCTTCATCTATTATTTTCAAACCTATACCAAGATTCTCAATTGCTTTTGCTATTCGTTCAAAACAACCGCCGACGGCTTTTAATGCGAAACGAAATGTCTGATGTGATAACAAATATACATCAGCCAAATCAAGTTCTAATTCCTCAGCAGCCAAAAAATCTTCTGTCGTTAAAGTATGAATATCAGAGTCTGCCATACCTATCTTCTCGATAAGTGTTGCTCTCCATTGTTTAAGCAATTCTGCTCTATGGCAAATGATGAGAGTTTTCTTTTTATATAAAACAGCTCCAACACATGATGTGTAGGTTTTACCAGTACCAACAGCACTTACCATGAATATTTGGGGAGAGTTTTTAGTTCTTGCCCATTCATTTGAAGCTGATACAAAGTTAATCATTTCAACCTGTTCTTCATCACGAGGAGGAATGATTTCTTCGTATTCAAATAACATATCAGCTGGTTCCGGAGCTTCATGCACTGTAACTTTGGCATCAACCAAAGTCTTTTTGATATATTCAACATCAACACCTTTGTTGAAATATAACATGTCTTGTTGCTCATTAATTACATATCCAAGCGTATTTATGACTTCTTCATATTCATCTTCATATTCAAATAACTCAAGAAGCTTTCCTAATTTAATAGACGCTTCCTTTGCATTTGATACTGATATATGTGTTGGATATACATTTATCTCAAACACGAAATTTCTCCTTTCGTATTATATTTCCCCGGAGAATATTCTCCGGGGATATTGAGTTTACTTTACAATTACTCTTACAACTGGAACACCCGGAACATGTTTCGGTTTCTTAAGAGGAGTTTGCATTGTAGATGGTTCAAGAGAGTCAACATTTATTGTTGATATTCTACCATCAGCATGATACAACTTTACCACTGAAGACTTATTGACACATGCAACATCTGCCAATACATCTCTTTCGGATAATGTCAATATCGGGAATGGCTTACTGAACTTCTTTGATGTTGATAGATACTTAGCATGGTTGAGACGAACTCTACCAGACTGAGCAATGTATAACAAGAACTGTTTATTCGGATTGATAATGAACATTCCACAAGTCAATCCATCGTTTATGATATACTGACCTGCCGACTCAAGAGTCTTCTGAACATTCAGAGAATCAGCGGATATTTTCTTACCGTAACCATTCTTAGTATAGACAAGTATATCCTCCCTCATTGATATGAGTTCAAGTACAGATACAATTGTTTCATCGGCATTCAAAGGAAGTAATGGACGCTTTGAATTTCTGGTAGGTAATTCTGATATGGACATACATTTGATTCTACCTTCATTGGTTAACATAGCAAAGTTATGGTCAACCTGTGAAAGAACGTGTATGCATTTACTCATTGGAACTTTGCCGATTGATGTAAGTTTAATCTGTTGATCATGAGGAACTTTGTTGACATTGACCCATAAGAATCTACCCTTGTCATCTATGAGGCAAACTTCTTCACCAGATATAGGAATTATATCAGATGATATATTGTTTGTATCATCAGTCTCTGAGAATATGACAGAACCATCATTCAGTATCTGAACATATCCTATCTTCTTATTCTCAGCATTTCCGTTTGTATTGAGTATCTTTGAACGACGAGGATATCCATACTTCTCTTTGATTTCCTGAAGTTCATCAATGATGATTTGTTTAATCTTCTCAGGGTCCGAAATGATTGCTCTTGTGGTTTCAATCTCTTCAACAACCTCTTGAAGCTTCACTATTGTTTTATGATACTGCTTCTTTGTCAATGTATAAAGCTTGGCATCAGCAATGCAATTTGCCTGAGAAGTTGATACATGCGGTTCGAAAGCTTTGTGTAATGCATCTATGATATCTTCTCTATCATCAACATGCGATATGATGTCAATGGTAGTTTGACGATTTTCATCCGATAGCATATATTTTTTACCTTCAAGCATGTTCTTTTCGGTATTCAAATCAACAAGCTTTCTCAGATAGAAACCACGCTTTTCGAATAATCTGTTTTGAATCCATGCAAGCAATATCTGACGAGGGTCATATTTACGTGCCTTGAAATGATTATCGACAACATGCATATTTCTTGCGGATATCGGTGAACGGAAACCACCTACTCGTTTGAATAACTTATTGAGAACATCATACAAATTACAAGGTCTACACTTGATGACATATCTAACTTTGCCTTCCATCAAATCAGAGTCATCATCAGCTGACAATATCTCAGGAATAGGATTTGGAGAAGTCTGTATTTCACACAAACGTTTATCAATATCATCAAGGAAGTTCATGTATGGAGTGTTCTTGATTGTTATGATATAATTCATGTTATCCAATTCGAATGAAGATTGGAAGCAGAATGTTTCCTTGTCAAGCACGATGACATCACAACCAGTTGGAGAATCTGGAATGAGATTGATTTTAGCATCAGGCTTCTTCATAAGCTTTATAGTAGCATCCGCTATCTCATTCAGATTGTAAGGAAGAATATCAGAAGATATCGTCCAACCAATACCTGATGTGCCATTTAATAACACAATCGGAAATTTCGATGGTAACGAGATTGGTTCAAGTTTCGGAGGACTTGCTGACATCTTCATATTTACTTTTCCATCGAACTCTTTGAACAATATCTCATATGCAAATTCAGACATTCGCATATCCAAATATCTCGGAGATGCAAAGTCATCACCTGATGTAGCATTACCTGAGTTACCTGTATCAGCAGTTGATAACAACGGAACGTTATTTGTGAATGGTTGAGCCATTCTTGCAAATACTCCACCAAGACCTTGCTCACCATGAGGATGTATCTTTGAAGTTTCACCTATCATGGAATTTACTTTGAACTTATCTCTTCCATATTCCTTATAGATGAGATATAAGATTCTTCTCATGACAGGTTTAAGTCCATCCGATATCATTGGGAAAGAACGTTCGAGATTTATGTTATATCCATAAATACACATATAGTCAGAAACCAGAGGACCACATTCAGCTTCTCGAACATTTGGATTATTAGGATAATCTTCATCCGTTATTTTATACATCATTATTTATCGATTCTCCTTTATTATGATTTTATACCGAACATCATATCCAGATAACGGAAGTATTCAGTAACACTTGGTAGATTAAACCAATTGTATGTAACACCTTGTATATTTCCATTCTTGTAAGAATTGAAAATTGGTGTTGCCATATCCTTTGGATGTATTCCTCCATCAGAATCCTTCCATATATAGGTTTGATTGTATGATTTATTTATACACTGATTGTTGATGAACAGCTCATTTGAAATGTCACATTTGTAATCAACTGTCTCAGCATCAAGATTGTCACCCATTTTTGTCGATGGGTAGTATGCTTTTGCATCTGCATCCATAACAGCATAAATGATATTGTTAATCATCTTACCATTCAGAATTTGTCCGGTTGGTAAATTGTTTTCTGTAGGAGCAACATATGCACCTTCATAATGAGTATCAACATCAGGATCAACAACCTGTTTGCATCCTTGAATGAAACCTTGGTTTTCAAAATCAAGTTCGCGACAATTTCGAACAATGACAGTTTCCTTTGTTGCTTTTGAATATGGTGATGCAAATTCATAACATCTTGAAACTAATGTCTGACAATCATTTACTATCGACTCAATTGCCAATTGAACAACAACATCACGAACATTGTACAGAATGAATTTTAAGAAATCTGTATATGCGAATTCTCGGAAAGTACCACTCTTGGTATCTGACAATTTGTGAATATCAGCAACTTCTCCACCAATATAAGTCAATGCATATGATGGCATTTCCTTTTCGGCTTTTCTGATTTGCGCATATAATCTCATCTGACACATATAAACCGTGAATGATGAAGTGTGGAAGAAAGAGCCATCTGTCTTCATTGCATAGTTATCAGACTTATCTTCAACGAAGTATATCTTGTTTGTAAGAATTTCTTCCGGTATGATAATCTCTTCTGGATCGTATCCCAAAGCCATAATTCTGTTCCAAAGGTAATTATCATCAAAAGGTGCGTTCCAAGATAGACAGAACATCGGACGATATTTATTGATATAAGCAAATATAGTTCCAATCAATTCTATCTCTTTATCAAAGTCATAGATATGTAATCGAACTTCATAATCAGATATCCATTTCTCATTGTCCTTATCATCGAACTTTATCATTTCAATGAACTTCTGTTGGTTCTCGGTTAACCAATTAAATTCTTCTTCCTGCTTTGCCAATAACTGATGGAACTTCTCATCTATCTTATCTTTAGGACGAGGACCCAATATGAATACAGCACATATCTTTTGAGCTGGTAATATCAATGTAACAGCATTGATAGGTTGAGGTGCTGAATGATAATCATCCAAGTTGATTGGTCTGTCAAGAGTATCGACCTCAATATCAAGGAATGCTGATGTAACACATCCGATATTAAACTCATCACCATGTTCCTGAACCCACTTCATTCTATACTGAGATTCTGGAATGAAGTCTCCTTTGAATACCCATGGATTCTCGCACATCAAAGCATTGATTTCTTTTTTCGAATATGAAGGGTCTTGTGACATCATTTCATATATCTGAGCATATGTGACATTTCTACATTTCTTTCGATGGTCATAATATATAGCATCTCCAGCATGTTCATATATTTTCTTTGCAACTTGTGATGGTAAACAATGAACACAATAACACAAGTCCCTATCAATCCAAGCATGTTGATAAATATACTTTGGATCTCCATCTTCATCAACATCATTTCGATGTTCCTTCTTGATAAACCAGATATCTATTATTGGCTTCTCATAATTCACTTCAAGTCTCTGAGTAATAGGAGACCAATAGATTACTTCAAAACATTCTTTTGGTTTTCTATGGTATTTTACGTCAAATAATTGACTACCTTCTGGATATTGAAAGTAAGGATCAAACTTTATTTCTTTCTTAATAACCAATTTAAACTCATCTCCTTATCGAAAATCAACATGTATGAATTAGTATAATTCATCCATGTACAAAATAAGAATATATATCGAAGATTTAAAATTATATTGCCCCGCCGAAGCGGGGCATATGTTTATCGAATTAAATACTTCCAGTCATTTCCACCGAGATAGCCAACGCCAAGTCCATACTTTCTCTGGAAAGCATATATAGCATTCATTGTCTGATTACCTGCTATACCATCTGCGGAAATGCCGAGTCTCTTCTGAACCCACTTGATGAGGTTGCCAGTATCTCCTTTCTTAACAGTATACTTCTTGCAAGCTTGGAAAGTCTTGTCTCCAGCTATACCATCACAAACAAGTCCAGCTCCTCCAACATTCAGTATCTGCTGAAGTTCCTTGATTTGAGCGTCATATTTTCCACTCCACCAAGAAGTTTGTGCGGGCGCAGGAGTTGGCTTCGGAGGTTCGTTGTTCTTTACAACTACCCAACCTTTTCCACTCTTCAGTTTTCCATATACAATATTTCCAACTGTCTTCTCTTCAACAATAGTGAAGACACCATTTGCTCCGACAGAACCAATCATCTGCCCACCCGCATCTTTGTATACAGGTTCATTGGCTTTGAAAGATTTTGTATACAGATCCTTTTGAACCGGCTGAACAGGAGTATGCACAGCAGGTGTTTCATTCTTAATAACAACCCATCCAGCACCGGACTTAAGCTGACCATATGTGATGTATCCAATCTTCTTATCTTTTATGATTGTATACTTTGCTGACTTTGTGATTTTGGAAACTTCCTTTCCACCAGCCGTATCATATATAGGAGCATTTGCTTCTAATGATACCAGATATCCACTGACATCAGGTGTAGAAGCTGTTTGTAATTGTGCATTTACATCATTACAAATCTGCTGTGCTCTGGCTTTGATATACGGTCCTGGGCAGCCTGTAGCTGCATACATGTAATGGAATGTAAGAGAACCATTCTCATCACCTGTGAATTCCAACTTAGGGATTCCATTTCTCTTACAGATATCAACACAAAGCTTAATCAATGCTTTATAAGAAGCATCCGATATAGGCCATCCTGTTGCATCTCCATAAGCAGAGTTTGATACTTCAATCGTGATGGCTCTGTTGTCGTTCCATTGAGATGAAGAACACCAGCTTCTATCTGCTTCAGGACAGAACAATCCGATGTCTCCCTTTACATCAATAGCATAGTTAGCCGACATCTCACGTTTCGGATTCATTACAATATTCTTGAATGTATCCAGATAACCAACTCCTGCCCAATGATGTATGGTTATTTTTGTTATCTTGGTAATGGGAGCAACTTTTACTCCATTAACAATGTCATATCTACCAATGTTTCTATTGGGAGATATAGATATCATCGATACCAAGGGTGAATTAGTAAAAGCCATAAACGACTCTCCTTTCATAGTATGATATACTAAATCGTTCACGCAATAATAATTCACTTGTTCCGTGTGAAAATATATTAATTTGAAAGGAATGATATTTTATGACAAACGAAATATCTATCAATTGGAACAAAAACCAACGTACGGAAAGACCGATCTTTGAAGCTTTTGATGAAGCCGCACTTGAAGATCTTCAATATGAAGCAATGGCTTTGTATGGAGAAGCTTGTTATATTGAGGATTCTATTCAGGATTATATTATGGAAGCTGCATCAGAAACAAAAGGGAATGAACCCGGCGTTCTTACAAGTGTTGGTCGATTGATCAAGAACTTAGTGGGTAGATTTATTCGTGCAATTACAAGATTCATGACTAATCATCAATGCAAAAAGGCTGTTGAATTTTTCAATGATGCCAAAAACCGTTCTATGGTTAAAGACTATATAAAAGCTAACTGGAAACTTGAAAAAACCGATCCCGGTTACGCTTTCATGCAAGCGGTAGTTGTTATGAAAGTATTATTGAAACATGTTAGCTCATATGAAAAGATTTTTAAAGCAAAAAATAAAGATGAACTTATAGCATCTTTGGGTGATAACCCATTTGGTGGTATCAACGACACGACATACTTCGCAGTTACAGATGTGACTCCTCAAAAGATAGGTACTTTTATTGATAAAATGTTTGGTGGAAATGGTATTTATGGTTCAGATAAAACATTAAATGACATTATTCATCAACTTGAAACTTTCAATACACGTTGGACACCTTATGATTCAAAAGATTCTCCGGTTGTAAAAATGATTACAAGCGACATAAAGGCTTTTGCTACATTCCAAAGCAGGTTACTAACGGCATATAAATTCTTTTCAACTGTTGAGAAGGATTCTGTTTTGAAAGGTCTTCATGAAAACAATAAAAAATTATCGGATATAAAAGATCAAGCTCATGAGATGAATGAAAAGGCTGACAAATCTGCGAATAAAACGGAAAAAGACATTCCGATTGATTACAAAAAAATGATGTCAAATCATCTTGATGATACTAATAAATCGGTCAAAAATGTTCAAAAGAACATTCGTAATCAGGATGAAAAACGATATGCTGAATTAAAACGACAGCAGGAAGAAGACAGACGAAAAGAAGAGGAAGAAGAAGCCAGACTCAGAAAAGAACTTGGAATAGATTAATTTGTATCCCCGGGTTTATCCCGGGGATAATTTCTATGCTATGACAAAACAGGACTCGATTATTTTAACTTTTCAAATATATATTATTAATATGATAAGAAGATAATAAATGTCTCTTAATCAGAATCAGATTCAGCCTATATGGCAATTATAAAATATGAGAATCTTAGATGTCTGAGTAATATATGAATTATCTATCTTACACATCACAGCCCACCAGAAGCTGAGATTCTGGGTAGGATGCAAAAGCCAATGCATCTAAAGAAAGGAAAATTTATGGCTACCATGAAATTCAAACTCGACAAGCTTGAGCAGCGTTTCCAGGAAAGAAACATTGCAGTAGAAGGATGTGAGCTTGAAATAGAATTTGAACTCGCTGAACTGCCGGGAATAATCAAAGAAATCCCCACTGTAATTAATTCAATTTCAGCAGCAGCCGAAAAGAGCAACTCCCGTGAATGGGAGAAAGTATGTAATGAAATAAACGAAGCTAATGACAAGCTTCGTGAGACAGAACGCAATTTGCGCGGAGCCGAAGCGCGTGCTGAAGCTGCAGAGCGGAAAGCTCAGAGAAAGCAGGAAGAAGTTGAAGAACTTCGCAAGAAATGCTTCGGAACTCCTGCTGAAAAGTAAGAAAGATAAACCCCACCTTTCGGTGGGGTTTTCTTTTTTCTTTTTTATTCGTCTTCTCCCTTACCATTGGAGAGTTCCTGAATCATCTCAGGAGTTTCCTCAGTTTCTTCAATTGTTGTTTTTTCTTTTTCGTCCATTTTGATTCACCTCGCTTGCGGATTACTCCAAGTTTTGTCTTCGGCATTCGGATCCAACACTCCAACTTTTCCATCAATGATAGCAACAGTAGGACGCTCAGATTCAGAGATATTCTTTCTGCCGTGTCGAACAAGATTCTCAAATTCATCTTTTGTGATTAAATTTCGAATAAAGTCTCCAAACGATTCAGCGAGAAGTGTCACTTTGTAATTATCTTCCTGATCGATGCTTACAACAGGCGGGTCTGCATTAGGTCCTGCTTCTCTATAATCGAGGAACACTTCCAAATGGCCACTTACCGGAGTATTGGCAATGTTAAGATAACCTTCGGGGTATCCCCATTCGGATTGAAGATATTCAGTTCCAAATATACTCGGCTTATTCTTATCGATACCAAGTATATCGGTTATCTCGATATGATCATTTGACCATCCTGTTTTATACCCACATGGGAATATGCATCTGTTTACCATGCCACCATTTTGTTGTTTTATCAGCTCTTTGTATGCTGCTGGTAGTTGAACTCCCAATTCATTCTCAGCGCTTGTTATATCATCATCTGACACTGGGTTTCCGATGAATTTCTGACCATATGTGGAACTATTGTCCCAGAAATCAGATTGTATAGAAAGCTGTTCGTTATAAATCATATCTCTTCTGTCCATCAAATCATTGAAGTTGAAAGATTCAGTAATGTTGATATTCTTTCTACCGTGTTGAATAAGATTCTCGAGATGCTTATTCAAATCAGCTGTAGCATTAGGATCAAATACAGGAGACTCACCGAGAACGACATCATCAACAGAAGTATCTTCTATTGAATCAAATCCATTGACAAGCCATTCCAAATATCTCTTCTGTGTAGGATCAATGAACTTTCCACCATCAGCAAGAATCTGCTTTGCAGCCTTAATACCCTGAGAAGCACGCTGATAATCCGTAGGATGAACATCCATGATGAGAGTTCCAATTTCAGAGAACAACTTCACGAGCTTGTCAAGGTTAGTAGATAACATTTCATTGTACTTGAACTTTGTTTGATGATCTTCAGATGGTATGAAATGGAATACAACAGGAAGTTTGTACATTGCAGCGAATGCGTCTGCAAACTGCTCTTCCAAATCTTTACCAGATTTGAACTGTTGTGCCATTTTTCTGAGCATTGCAGGATAAGCTGCAATACCAGTCTTGATGAGTGCTATGAATCCGGATACTGCTGCAAAGACACCGAAGGGTCCACTGACACAACCCATAGCAGCACCTGCTGTGAACAATGCGGTGAAACACCAGCTAACAATAGCGGAAGCAACATGACCAGGTTTTGTCTTATACTGATCTTTCAGTTGAGGAATTACTTCATTGAGTTTGTCGATAAGAACAGTAGCATTCTCATCTGCAGTCTTACCAGTAGCACCATTTCCAGAAAACGTCTGAGAATCATCAGCGGTCTTCTTAATTTGTTTCGCCTTTACAAAAGCACTCTGAATCTGTTTAGAAGAACACAAAGCGAAGAGTTGTTTCTTAAGAGCAAGCTTCTTCAGCTTATTCATTTTTCCGCCAGTCTCTTCAAGATATGTAACATACTTATCGATGAGGATCTTCTTTACCTTCGGAGAATTTACCTGAATAGCACGAGTGATTGTAGCTGAATATGCGCCAACCCATGCCATATTATCCCATGCCAACAGAGTTGTTATATTATGGAATATTTCGTGAAGAAGAACAGATGTCAACATCTGACCAAAGTTCTTTTCTTCCTTAGGAGAAGCGAACTGTAACAAGCCAGTGGAAATACAAATATAGATAGTAAAACCATTCAGCTTGAAACCAGACTTCTTGGATATTGTGACTTTGTGTCTCGGATTTACCATTCTATCCACCATGGTATATCCAACCACATCATCGGTATCTTCGAGAGTAAGTCTTATCCTACAATCGAATTGTTCAGCCAAAGCATCAATACCTTCTTTGAACTTCGGGTTCTTAATTATCTTCTGATAACTCAGAGCTCCATCTTCTTTTACATCAGACTGTTCAGATCTTACTTCATTAAAGCATTTGATTGCTTTAACAATACCTGAATTATCAAATCTCATATACTTGATATCTTCCGGCTTGATATTGGATGCTGGAGTAGCTGACTCCTGAACATAGTCATGCTTTTCAACGTTATAACCCATCTCTGAGAATGACGCAGTGCCAATATATGGAGTTCCATACAAATCATACAGATACTCAACATATTCATTTGCCTGCTGTTCATCAGGACCAAATGCTTGAGGTTCAGGATTCTCAGGAGGTTCATTATCAGAACCGAATTCCTGAGGCTTAGGTTCTTCCTGATCATTAATGTATACTTTGCTCGGAACTGCAGCAAATGAAGGAGTTTCTTCAGGAGCAACTTCAAACTCTTTGTTCTTCGCAATGCAATCGGTCTGATACTGATCAAGTGCATTATCAACACGAAGTCCTATGTTATCCAACAGAGTTGCCATTGCACGAATGATGTTATCTTTGTTACCCTGAACATTTGTGTTCTCGGGAGCAATGATAAAGTCTTCATGAACTTTAATGGACTTGAGAGAATTATCTCCCATTATATGATCTTCCGGAATATGATAAATATGAGCCAATGACTCAAGAGCACATACAACATCAGGAGCCTTTGCTATAGCTGCTTCGATAACAGCTTTGGCTTCTTCTGTCTTATTAGGATGCTCCCAAGTACTTTCCAGATCCTTTTCGGTTTCTTTGTTCTCCATATCATCAGATTCAGTCACCGTCTTTCGATTCTGAGCCAGGGACTTTTGCCAAGATGATTGATCTTGATTATTTTGTACTATATTATCTGATTCACCAAACGACTTTGAAGGTCCTCCAACCTTTGGCGACGCATTAAACGAACTTTGATAATGTTCTTCGGGTTGTTTGTTTGGTGCGGGAGGCGGTGAACTCATCGCAGCTTTATCCATACTTGTTGTTCTTTTTACATTTGCAGGAACTTCTGTTTCTTCTTGTATACTATTCTGAACAGTATCAACTACAGATGCTCCAAAAGGGGTACCATCTGCACTATTAGCAATCTTTGCTTTGTTTACAGCATTTTCTAAATTTGATGCATTGGATTTGATGTCAGGTTTAGGAAGCTTATCAGTTTCCAGAGTTATATCGAATCCCATTTATATCAAACTCCTTTCATATTACTTATTTCTGATTTGATTCATTCGATTCATCATGAATGTTGCTATCAAACAAATATGAGCTTTTACAATTTCGCCATCATATCCATACTTTCTACGAAGCGGAATAACAACAGGCTTTCCAGGAACAGCTCTATCGACAGCTGTAGGAAATCCTTTTATTCGAGATATAAACTTTGTTGAGTTTATATCATCTAAAGTATTTCCTTCTTTCACTATAAACACATAAAAGATTCCATCTATTATCATTCCGATATCAGAAATATCTATTGACTGTGCATATTTGTAAAGTTCATCTTTCTTAACGGATTTTAATTTGGCAATGCCTTCATAAAGTCCAGAAGTCTTCTTAGCATACAATTCATCTTTTCCGCGAATCAAACCCACAAGCTTATCTCTCAAATGAATGGTATTTCCGGTCAGAGTGAATTGATCAAAAACATCTCCATCATTACCAACTTCTTTATTTTCCTCAATATTCTTATAATACATCTTGGCGAGTTGATACATGTTCTGATTGTATGAATTTCTCAATCTATTTAAGAAATCAACAACAACCTTTGGAGATGGTTTTAACAATAATGAATTTCTGTAAAAGTTCCAACAAGTATCAAGAGTAGAATCAATCCAATCTAATAATGAAGCGGATTGAGTGATCTCATACTTATTGGACAAATGTGAATATGTATATTCCATTGCCTTTGGATTGAAATTCAATTTCTTCTGGAAATACTTAACGAACATTCTTGAATATTGTGTAACTGACAATTGTTCCTTTGCAGAATCTTTCAGCTTACGATAGCCTATCTGCTCTCCAAATACAATTACCAAAACATGAAGTACCGTAATCGGTACTTCAGTTATGGTTTTAAAGTTATTTGTTGCATGAACTTCTTTTGTCAGTTGAACAATCTTTTCTTTGAGAGAAGCATTTGTAAAGTCGAATAATGCCAAACAGTTATCAATGTATTTCTTCGGCCACTTAACAGGTCCTGTTGGATAATGCTTTGATAACATATCGGCATTTTCGGATAAGAAAGTAGCACCGTATTCAATATATGCATTTCGCTTTTCCGTTATCTGCATATTTGTATATACAACTTCCATCAGCTCTTCCAACACCGGAGATGTTGAATATGCTTCTGTGATTATATCCAGTGCTTCTTCTTCAGTGAATTCTTCCTCAAAAAAGTTAAACATGACAAATCACCTTTTCTTACTTATTATGGCGATTCTTCTTGTTCTTCTTCTTTGAATTCTGATTCTCTGTCGCAGTAGGAGTCTCCTCTACTTCCTCTTCAGATTCGTCCTCTGTAGTATCCTCGGTTTCATCAACCACTTCCTCTTCAACAGCGGGAATAGCAGTCTTAGCTACCTCAAGTGCTTCATCAAGAAGACCCTCAGCAAGAGTGATGTCATCAACAGAAGCTTCTACAGGAGTTTCCTCTTCCTTGATAACTTCGGTCTCGATACCAGCTGATTCTGCCTTCTCAATCAAAGCTTCAACAGGAGCCTTCTCCTCTACCTTCTTCTCAGGAACATCCTTTTTCTTAATAGGAGCAGCTACCTTTACAGAACCCTGATTAGCGAAGATCTGAGCAATGTTGTTCATTGTGATAATATCAGGAGAATCAGCAAGAGTAACCTTGAGAGTTTTTACCTTAAGAATACGAGCAACCTGCTGCTGGTCAAGATCAACGTTTCTGACAGGAGCCAGCATTTTCAGTCCAGGGATAAGTCCCTTACCAAGAATATTTACATTCATTATTAATTACCTCATCTTTCATTTAATTTCGATTTTTGTTCATCATTTCACGAATCTTGTTAATTGCATAATAGGATTCTGAAACCAAGTCTGTTTTCAATCCCATAGCAGCAAAGAACAAATCCGCCTGTAACAGTGTAGGTTTATCAAGAATACCAGTTTTGATATTTTCCAATTTAACGGAACCTTTCTCCGAAATTTCTTCTACCATATTCTGATATTCATTAACATTATCTCCACGAGCACCAGTAAACTCAGAAAGGATTTCTTTTGCTCCAACTCCGGCAAGCAATTCGTTCTCCATTCCAGTCATAGTACCGCCCTTTGAATCACCCTTAGCTTCACCTGTCATCTCATCGACATCTGAATCTGACAAGATAAGACCCTGCTTTTTGGTGACCAATTGCTGTGGTCTTTTTATGTTAAGATAAGCTACCAGTACAGGAGTTCGTGATCTTATTGGGCGGTTCGGGTCACTGGAGATATGTGGCATATAGATGTATTCAAACAATTTTAGATGTAACAAATCCGCAGCTTTCTCAACATTCTCAAATTTGATCTTTCTATTTTCAGGACCAAATTCTTCAATGTCAATTCTGAGATTACTTTTCTTATCTCCAAATAACTTTTGGAAATACTCATCGAACTGTTTGTCATTCATTGTCTGAAACATGTTTCGATATTTCTTTGCATTCACTCCAGATGGATCGATAGTACTGACAACATCATCAATTAATTTTTCCATCTTTTTTCGTTTGTCAGAAGTTATCATATAACCACCTTCCTTTCTTATTCAACATATGCTTTCTGAATATATAATTCTTTGAGCTTATTATATGAGATACCTATGACAACTCTGTTTCCTTTAGTACCATATGTCGATCTTTCAGTTCCTGATATTTCAAGAACTAAAGCGTCAACACCATCTGATGTTTTATCAAAGTAAACATCAACTGTTACTCCAGCAATAGCAAGCATATCACATTGCTCTGCTATTTTATCTTTTATCACAATTGGAGTATTTGGATCATCAGAATATTCCATCAAATATCCTTCGATATTAATTCCTAATTCAGGAATTGAAGGATACTGTCCAGGTTTCATCATAAGTAATGTGAGTATGACATTAACACACATCTCAAACGTTGAAATGACTTTTGGTTTATACATTGAATCAGTATCCATTAAACAGTCATATCCAAGTGGTTGAAAAGAAGGCGGGTATTTATTCTTTATTTCATCCAATGTCATACCGATTATATTATCAGCATTTACCATTTAAATCTCTCCTTTCTTAAGTTGGATGATTGTTATCAGTCTTCACATATTCAGATAAGAATTCATCATATTTCTTGTCAAGAATTTTGATGTAATAGTGTCCCATCTTCCTACATTCATTTTCCATCATAGCATCTTTTCTTCTCTCAATATCCCTGAGATGTTCCATATAATTATCATTATAACCACCTTGCTTGATTTCAACATGTAAACTCAAAGAAGGAATAAAGAAATCCGGAATGTAGAGATGTGTTGTACCATCTTTCCACTTGTACCAGAAGTCAGTTGGAGATGGAGCTATGATATCATCCGGATCCCATTCCAATGACTTTAAGAACTTCAAGAAATCCTCTTCATAACTACCAATGATTCTGAAGGTATGTTTGTCATCCCATTTAAAGTCTTTGGCATCATGATGATTGTACAACATCTTTCGTTGCTGATCAGCTTCATTCAGAAGATGTTCTTTGCCGTATACTTTCACCATATTTGATTTGGCTTGTTTTGTATATTCTTCTTTACATTTTTCTGAACAGATTCGACCGTATTTCAGTGTCTCTTCATTGAACTTAACATTGTTCTTTTTACAAACAACACACAGTCTTCCAACCGGTTTCTTCACTAATAAAGAATATGCAAATTCCAAAGGTTCATATTCCTCTGGAACTTGGTCGTTATGCTTTTCTGCTATATGATGACAATACTTTTGTTTGTCATTAAATATTTTTGTACAGAACGGACATTTTGTATTACGCAAATCATTTCACTCCTTTATCAAAATTAAATATAATAATAGTTTTATTAAACCAAAATTACCCCAGCGTTCAACGATATTTCTTTTTTAGATATATATGATTAAAAAGAAATGGGATAAATACATTCTCAATATATAATTAATTTGAAGAAGGAGTGATGGTAAATATGGGGTCATTGATGTATTCGGATAATGATATTGATTCTCTTGAATATAGAATGAAAAATCATGTTCGAAGAATATCAATTAATGATTTAAATATCTTAGGCTATGGATTAAAGCAATATATTGAACGATACAAAACATTGTTTGTTTATGATGAAGAAGAAGAAAAAATACTTAATGAATTGGATACCATTTCCGATTTATTGATTACTCGTCAATATGATAAACTTATACATGACCCAAGATATATGATAACCACAGAAGACAACCGCGAAGATTATATTTGAAAGGATTTGATTTTATGAAAAATAACAACCAACCCAAATTCATACATTTGACATCTACAAACGGAACTCAGTTCCGAATCAATTCATCTGAGATTGGTATGTATGTCAAACCAGAAGGTTCAGAAAACACATCATTGTTTATGACTGGTGAGAATGGTACAAAGGTAATGGTTAAAGAAACACCAGATGAGATTGATAAGATGTTAGGTATCAATTTCAATGTATGATAATAATGAATACAGTAATCTCATTTATTGGGATTACTGTATTTTTTTATTTTTCTAATGAATATAACTCTTATGTACTTCTTTTACTTCTGAACCAAAAACTTAGCAAATTTTTGGCTGTACTTGCTTTTCTTCGGGAGAAACTGACAACACAAGATTGCCAAGGCCACCAACCTGAGATGAAAAAGAGCAAATAGAGAAAGTCAGATAAGGAATGTAACCCGAATCCGTTAATGTATGACCCCGCGCCAGCGGGGGAAAGGGGGAGGGGGCTATGGGGGAGGGGGAATCCCTGGGAAGATTTTTATTTTTTGTAATGAAAGAATTCAAAAACGAGTGGATAATTTGATTAATATACTATTATTATATTATTATCAAAATTAAAATTTTAATTATGAAAGGAATGAGTTTAATGTCAGACACAAAGTTTGTTTTTTCTGGGAACTTTGAGAAGCAAATAGATTTATTGTGTAAAGCATATGATAAATTGTATACTGCTTTGAATGGTTTGAAGAATGAAAAGTTTGGGAATTATGGTTTGTGTTGTGTTGACTATGGTTTCCGAATTATCAGACCTTCTGATGTTGCTACTTATGTAGATTATCTTCTGAAGATGATGCAGAGTAGACAGTTGGATTTTGGCAGTCCTACTGATTTGAATGTGTTCAATGTATCTTTTGTTAAGAAGGTACTGAAAGAGAACGGTTCTGATTCATTAGAGAAAGCAATGGAAAATGCTTGTGGTTTGAGTTGGATTAATCCTAAGAGAACGAATCTTGATAATGTACGTAGTATGCTTGAGAGAGAATGCTTTAGGACGATGATTTATTCAAACTGGGAAATGATGAAGAGAGTTCGTAGTGATCAGTTTGAGAGTGATTTGAAACTGATTTCGGATATGGGTTTTGTTCGTACAATGAAGAACGTTGTGAATGCAATACCTGGAATCCTGAATGGAGACGATTACTTCAAGGGAATTGGTAATTCACACTTGGTGGATCTGGTTCGTGTTAATATTGAAGAAATGATTATCTTCGTATTTGCTTTGAATATTCGAACAATGATGAGCATGAAGAGATATGGCTCACCTCGTTCTTCTTATGATGTACCTTCTTCATCTCACGAGGTACTGAATTTCAATGAGAGTGTTGATGTGTCGAAATGCAGACCTGTATTCATTGTTCTGACTGAAGGCAAGACTCCTTTGATGTCAGCTGGTATTCGTCATATTACCCATTCGAACTTCACTCATGTTTCAATTGGATTTGATCCTTCTTTGAACAAAATGTATTCTTTCGGCGGTCCTTATCAGGGTGATGAGTATTCATCTGATTCTTTCGGTTGTAGAATAGAATCAATGGGAGACGGTGTACTGGCTGACAAATACGTCAAAGTGTTTGTTTGTTGGATATCTGCTGATTCGGTTTATAAGATGATGGAAACTTGCGAAGATTTCATCAATAACCAATCTGATACTCGTTTCAATTGGAGTATGATTCGTAACTTCGTACTCGGTATCGATAAGGACATGGGAAGTGATAAGTATCATCAGATCTGTTCTTCTTTCGTGAACTTGCTGTTCAAGAACGTCGGAATTCAATTGTTCGATGATAAGAATGTACCTTCGCCTGTTGACTATGAAAACATGGTTGATGATAACAAAGATAAGTTTGTTCAGATCTACTATGGTAAGGCATCGGGTTATTCCGACAAATACTTCGTGATCGCGGATAAGTTCGCAACAAAGAAGAAGTCACAACAGTTCGATGATGTAGTGACCGAGTGTTGTTTGTTGAAGACGAACAGATTCGTATTTTCCAACAAGATTCCGTATAACTGCAACTTCCGTGATATCGTGTGCAACGATATGCATCCTCACTTCAAAGATACCAAGTCGGCTTTGATGTACATTCTCGGAAATGTTGATTCTCCAATTTGTATGCTGTTGACTGAATATGCTTCTCAACAGGCAATGGATATACTGATGAATGGCAATGCGGTGGATTCTTCATTCTTGAAGATGATAACAAGAGTGTGTCCTTATGATTCTTCATATGTTGATCATCATGAATTCAAGAAATACACAACAACCGATACCGAGGATGACTACTATAAGAAGTGGCACAATATCGGTATGCAGACTGATCCGAACTGGCTCGACAAGATTGCATATGGCAACAACTTTCTTGACGGTAATTACCGTCGCGATGCTATGGGCACTGGTAATTCAATGCCCATTGCGAATACACTCGATATGATCTGGAAGATGTATTCTGTGGATTCTTGCGACAATAAGACTCTTGCTGATAACATTTGCAAGATAGGTGGTTTGATGCTGAACATCATAAAGGTATATTCCCAAAACAGACTTCCCAACTGGGAATTCGTTCGTGATGTTCTGAGTGTTCTTGGTGAATTGTTGACTCGTTCAATGCTTCATTTGTATGCTAATAACACCGAAATCATTTCGCTGTCTGATACAATGGAAGATACCAATGATCCTGGTTATATGTATTCTGAAGCATTCTATATTATGGAAGCTGACGATAACAATCAACAACAACAATCCAATGGTGGTAAAGTTCAAGGTGCAACCATTGCTGGTGACACTTCTAAACCTGGTGCTGTTGGTGGTGCATTAGCCAGTGCGAAAGCCGCTGCTAAATCATTCCTTAAGTGGGTTATAAAGGCATTCGGTCATATCGTTGAAGATTTCAAAAATCGTCATGTCAATGAAATGAACGCTGTCTTGAAGGATAACGCTGAAATCAACGATAAAATCTCTGCGGCCGTTGGAAAGGATTATACTGTAACATTGAACGGTTTCCGCAATTATGATTTCAAACCCGACGTTGTTAAGGGATTATTCTCATCGGTTGCTGAATTCATGGATCCCAAGAGATTTGGTGATAAGGAATATTCAGCTGCAAATGTGCTTGCAGAAGCATATTCGAAAACACTTAGTCAAGCAACAATTTCTCCGGATGAAATGAAGGATGATAAGAAGCGTGCTGAAGCATTGGTAACTTGGGCACTGCACGGAAAGTATCCTTATAAACCCGATCAGGATAATTCGAGTAAAAGGCTTGATAATGAAACATGGAATAATATTGTTAACAGTCTGAAAGATTTCTCCAATAACCAGAAGCTTGTAGCTGACCAGTTCAAGAATGATCTTGATAATGTCGGTAAGAAGGTTGAGGCTCAAACAACCGATGAGAAGAATTCCGCTAATGTAAATAAGGAAATTCTTACAAAACTCTCATTGGATTCTGCGGCTATTCAGACTGCATTGATGAAACAGTTCTTCAAGTTCAATTACGAGACTTATTCGAATATTGTAAACAACTTCAAGTCCAAGGGTGAGTCTTCATCTTCTGATAACAACAATAATGAACAACCTAAGACGGAAGGTACTGATGAAGTTTCTGCTGATACAGGTGCTGATGCTTCTAATAACAATAATGCTCAGCCTAAGGAACAATAAAAAAGAAAGGAGTTAAAGAATATGCCACTTAAGTCAACTCAAACAAACAAATACGAAACCGCATGTTTCGTACAGGAAGCTGGAGTAGGAGCAAACATGGACAGAGGAACTCTTAAGATTCTTAAGAATAAATCTGATGGCCGTCCATATTGTAAATTCGATTCCGTACTGTGGTCATTCGCTGGTAAGAATAGAATGGGAAGATTCTATGATATCAATAATGCAAAGGCATGTATTAATAACGACACCAGAATCCAGAAGTTGAAATCCATCAACAAATGGAGAGGAGAACTGAATCATCCTAATCCGGACATCAAAGGACAGGAATTCAACTCTATCAGAATGACTATTCCTGAGCAGACCAGAACCTCTCACTTCATAAACAAGGATAGATTCGATGGTCTTCAGTACAAGGCTGAGATTACTACAAATGGTGCTAATACCGAATGTGGCAATCAGGTAAACTGGGAAATCATTGATAATGGTTCAGTACCGGATTTCTCTGTACGCCTTATGGGAATTATGATTCCTAATGCTCCTATGGGTAGACCGAATATGAGAGTCAACAGAGTCATTACTTTTGACATGGTTGATTTCCCTTCACACGAAGATGCTGAAGCAGATATCAAACCTGTTCAGGAATCAGCTGACATTTGTAAGATTATATTCCTTCAGGATCTGGCAAAGTACTGTGTTGAACAGTCTGAGAATCTCAGATGTGTATGTGAATCATTTGAAATTACTCCTGAGGAAGTATATGGAATCAGAGATGGTTCTATTGAAATTCATCAACGCGACTCTTCTAAGATTCTGATTCCTATGGAGAAGCAGATCAGAAGAGAAGCTATCTCAATTATTCTTGGAAAGGGGATTCTGTAATTTATGAAGATTTATGATATGCTTTCATACCATCAGAACGAGGTCCCTGAAATTGCAAAGACAAGACTGTCTGGAATCATTTCCTTCTTAAAAGAAAAGAATCTTCTTGTGAATGATAACGTCAATCTGGCCTCGAGTCAGATTGACGAAACCATTCTGAATGAGAAGGGTAAAGCTTTTCTTGATACTGCAATGGAAGTTGTCAGAAATATAAAGGTTGACGAGTTAAGATCAACTCTTGACAAACTCTATGATCAGTTCCAGCGTGCATATGGTAAGAACATTATGGAGAATGCAATCGTTGCCGAAGCTTCTTATTTTTCTAATATAGAAACTGCCATCAAATCAATCAACGATTATTTCTCTTCTGATTTTAAGAATCAGAACTTTCCGATGCTGAATGATGACTTTGAACTTGATTCAAATATTCAATCATTCATCAATACATTCAAGAAGATTCCTCCGACTTGGATATCCAATCCGGATGAAATCGAGAACGCTATAAGTGTAATTCTTGAAGAGCATGAAAAGAATACATCTGAGCAGTCTACTTATTCAAAGCTCGTTGCTGAGAATAAGACTGAGATTGTTGATCTGATTGAATCTTTCATTGCTTATAAGAAGCTTCAGTTCATAGCTGATAACTTCGATGACTTCCAGAATATAATTCAGGGAATTTATTCACTTAAGATTTTCACAAATCCTATGGATTTCAAAGAAGCTATTCAGAAGATGCAGACAGTTAGCATTGATGAAATATCTGATATATTCGAAGAGGATGAGATAGATCCTTCTATCATAACTCCTACAAGAATTGCAAATTCTGTATTCGATAATAACAATCAGATTACTCTTCCTTCTTCTCTTATCAAGGAAGATGAAATCAAACGTATGAATGATTTCCGTCCTCTTCAGATGGATATCGTAATAAACGATGTTCCTGTTGATGAATACTATGTTCAGGAAGCAGCGGAAGTCAATTACTTCAAGGAAATAAAACCTGTCGACATCAAGTACAACGCTGGTTCAGACAGATTTGAAATTTCCAAACAACTCAAATCTCAAATCAAGAATTTGATTTCCGGAATCGAAGCTTGCAATACAACAGAGGATCTTAATAAATTCTTCTCTGAATATGGAGATCCTTCTGATATGATTAAGACCAATTTCCCATTCCTCCTCAGTAAAGTATTCTGGAATAAGAAGAAATACACTAAGGAGATTGAGGAAAAGAAGATTCTTCAGGATTACATTGGATCTTATTCATCTATCGCAAACAAGAACAAGGGTGCAAGAAGATTCATTTCATATGATCTTTACACATTATTCAAGACAGACAAGGAAGGAACAATTCAGTTCTTGAAGGATTTCCTGTATCTTGATCTGTATAACAACAAGGAAGTTGTTATCTCTAATAATGTAGCTCTTGCTATATTCAACATCTTCGATTCTCATATCTATTTCGATATTCTTTATAATGTATCCGGAAAGTCTGATGTGACTAATTCCGAATTCATCAAAGAATCCAGAAAGAGAATCAATAAGAATTCTCATGAAGCGAAGCCTTACGACAACGGCGAGAATGAAACAAAACCGAAGAAGGAAACTTCCAAAGAGATTCATGAATACGCTGTTGCACGTTTCAATGCAATGGGAGATATTGACATTGCAGATATGCAATACTGCGAAGGATACAGAGACATCCTCATGGATGAAATTCTTTGCTTTGAAGATGCTGCTTACAATGCAAATCTGTCACAGCAGGCTATTACAAAATACATCGGTGAATCATATGACGTTGTACAGGAAGTAATTCAGGGAGTTATTCCTGATTACATGCAGAACAGAATAGCTGTTTCTGATGAAGAGAATGGTGGTCATAATGAACCTAACATTCAGCCTGTAGATCTTCCTCCGGATATTCCTACAAATCCGATTGATGAACTTGCTGGTTCAATCAATGCTAAACTCGATATCGATGGTGACATCGAACAGAAGCTTGGTACTGGATATGAGAATAATCCGAACAGAGACAGGAATGCTTCTCACGTTGTTTACAATATTACGAACAACTACAACAATTCCTTCAATAAACATTCGGATTCTCATAATACAACTTCTTACGATCTTTCTTCTAATAAGAGAGATTCACACAACACTGTATATGATCTTTCGTCAAAAACTAATGCGAAGGATTCATACAATAAAAATGTTCCGATTCGTCGAACAAAGAACAACACTAAAGGTAATGTATCATCATCTGGAATAAACAGTGAAAAGAACGGTGGACACGATGATTTAGTCAAACTCGAATCAGGTTTGTCTGTTCAGGAAATGTTCGCTTTTCTCGAAGCTGCAGAGCCCCAAACCAATGAAGATACATCAGCGACACCGAACAAAGCAAAACCTCCAAAGGATGATGCTTTGACAAAAGCTATGGACAAAGATCGTGAAACTCTGGCTAAGCAAGAGGAAGCGAAAAAGAAAGTCCAGAAGGCTGTCAACACAGGACGCGCTATCAAGAAACCTTTCACTCGCACAAAGAAGTGGTTGATCAAAATGGTTGACTCGTGCATTGAAAGAGATGAGAATGCTGTTAAGGCACAAATCATCGAAAGTAAATCTTATCGCACAGCTCTTTACAAAGCAACACGCTTGGCATTGAAGCTTGGTCTTACAGCTATAGCATTTACTATTTCAGGATATCTTGGAGCGGCTTACCTCGTAATTCAAGGTGCAAAACTTGCCGACCGCGAAAGACTTCGCAAAGAAGTTGGAGAAGAGTTCGGTACTGAGATCGAAATTCTCAATAAGAAGATCGAGCAAGCTGAAAGAGAGAATACTCCTGAATCTCGTAAGCAAATGTATCAGATGATAAGAATGCGTAATAAGATGATTCGAATAGCAAGTTCGGCATCAAAGAGCCATTTCGCAAGACCTAACAATGTTTCGTAATAGAAAGGACGATTGTTATGGATGACATTTTCCATTTCATTATGGAAGCAGAGGGTGATGACGAAGTAGCTTCGTTTGATGTTGGGGGCGAGGATACTTCTTCGCCACAAGTAGATGCATCTGGCGAAGAACAATCACCCGATGCTGACAGTCCACCACCTATGGCTGACGGAGGGGATGAAATTCCTGCCTTCGATGATTCTCAGGATATGGGTGGTGAAGAAGATTCCCTTGGTGATGGGGATCAAGAAACGGAAGAAGAGAATCCTGATAAAAAGGATGGTAAACTTTCAGAGAAGGTAAGTAATATTCTGAATCAACAGTTATATTCTACTTTACTGAACAAAAATCTTGAAATTGAGAATACTATTAATAGTATAAACGATCTCAATTCAGCGCTTCCGTATGATATAATTAATAAAAATGAAGAGCCTCTTCGAAAGTTAAAAGCAGCTTTGTCCAGAGGACAGACATATGCAATCGATTCTTTCATCGATAATAAGTACGGAGAAAATAGAATGTTCTATCAAAAGTTAGATGCAGTCTATACTCTGTTACTGGATGAATTGAATACTAACTTGAAGAAGGTTCAGACAAATTAAATCGAAAGGAATGATTTGAATGGCATACAGCCGTACAAGAAATGGTGCTCCTTCATGGTATCAGGAAACTGCCGAGATACTCGACAAGTTCCCGAAGGAAGAGTACGAAGGTCTCAACTCCAATGAATTCGATCAGCGACTCGAAGACACAGGAAAGTTCATCAAGGAACATTATGACATCGACATTCGTCAGGACTTCGGACGAATGATAAAGAACAAGCCTCTTATGGCCGACTACAAGCAGCAGTTCCTCAATCCTGTTCTTGATGCATACAGAAACTATCCTACTGACAATGCGGACGTTAAGTGTCACCTTGAGCAGGTTGCTAAGGAGCTCGAAGAGGCTTGGGATCAGACTGTTGAAACCGGAGTTGTACAGGAGGCTTATACAACAGCTCAGTACCTCCCGCTTACTACAATGGACTATCCTGCTCTCGTAAAGCAGTTCATCCGCTTCCTCGGTAAGGATCTTATTCCGATTCAGACTGCTAACAACACTACACTTGAGCAGCGTATCTTCACAAAGTACCTTGTAAACAATCAGACTGGTGAGGAGTACGAGGTTCCCCGTATTTACTTCGAGACTGATCCCGACGGCACTCCTGCTTGGAGAAAGATCTGGAATGCAGGTAAGGGCTGGAGATTCAACAACCATACTGTTCTTCCTGTTGCTACTATTCAGGCTGCTACAAACAAGCAGTACAGCGTATACAACTGGATCCTCAACGATGCAGGTGAAGCTTCTACTCTTGCAACTGTATCAAAGCTTCCTGAGTTCAGAGCACGTGTTGCTTATGACTTCAAGATCAAGTATGTTCAGGTTACAACCGGCTCTGGTGCTTCTGCTGCGACTAAGAAGGTTCGTCTCCCTGGCAACGGTGTTGAGATCGACATTCAGTCTGGTGGTAACTTCATCGGCGCCGTAATTACAGAGAACATGGTTCTTCCTGTAGTTACTGAGTGGATCGCTCCTACAAAGGAAGCTCCTAACCCTGACAACAGCAAGTTCAATATGCCTACTGGTGAGACCGTTACAGGTATCTCTGATAAGGTATCTGGTTTCATCGACTACACAAAAGGCAAGCTCACTGTTTCTACTTGTGGCGTAATCACAGGTGTATACATTGAGGGTCACGTATCTAACGAAACTAACACAAGAACAATCGGCTTCCGTGAGTATCCTGAAATCAGAAAGTTCACAATTTCTGATGGATGCCGCTTCCAGCTCCCGTTCACTGTAGAGGACTTCGCTGAGGCAAACAAGAACCTCAACTTCAACCTCTACAATCGTCAGGTTCAGCAGCTCGTTATGAACTCTGAGTTCTTCGAGGATCAGTCTATCCTTGATTACCTCGATGCTAACTTCAAGGAGTACGACGGTTATGCTTCTGATGCATTCAACCTCGAGAGCTACAACCACACTGAGTTCGCTGATCTCGATCCTACTGCTATTTCTCCTACATTCAGCGGTAACCCGTTCGAGTACAGAAGCGATGCTATTTACAACGCTACAGATTCTGTAATCTACGAGCTTTGCGACAGAGGCAAGCTTGACAACCTCGGATTCGTTGTATATGCAAATCCGAAGGCTTGCAGACTTCTCCAGAAGTATGTTTCTTGGACAACTACTAAGGGAACAGACATCGGCGGCGTTCAGATGAACCATGCATTCGGCATGATCAAGGATTCTTCTGTTCCGATCCGTGTTGTATCTTCTAACAGAGTACCTGCTTACATCACTCTTGATGCTACAAAGGTATATGATGATGCTACAGCTGGTCAGCTTACAAAGGAATACTTCTTCAAGATCGTTGCTTACCCGATGGATAAGCACCACATCACATTCAAGCACCTCCGTTTCGCTCGTCACCTTACTAACTCTCCTGAGAACGCTGCATATGCAGATGCTCAGAATCCGGGCGGCGCAGCTGTAATGGTTACAGTATCCAGCCAGTATGAGACAATCTCTATTCAGGGTATCCAGGGTCGTGTTATCTGCAAGAACACTAAGCTCGTTCCTGATACTCTTGCTGGTGTGTATACACCTACTAACAACAATCAGCAGAGCAGCGGCGGCCAGAACCAGGGTACCGACACAGGTAACGGTGGTAACTAACAACGGCGGTACAGGCTGATGAGTCTGAAATAATACAATAATAAATATTGTGTCTCTCTTTCTGTCTATTAATTACATTATCCCCCGGCTTAAGCCGGGGGATACTTGTAATTTACTGTACAACAAAATCCATGCTTTCTATGACAGCTGCTACTTTCATGATGATATATTTACGATCAACATTTGGATATGTCATGCAAACTGCAATAACGATTTCATCAAATTCTGTTTTTGGAACTATATTTCTATCTTGATTCATTTTTATATGCAAATTAACATGTTCCGCAATTGTTTCTGTTATCATCTTTGAAAGCTGTGGTAATGGCATAATTTGTTCCTTAGATTTTTCTTCAATGTATTCTAAGGATTTAGTCACACTCGTTTGTAATGTTTCGGCACAGTCGGTGATACTTAACGTATTCTCATCAACTTCGTTTTTCATCAGATGAATATTATAACTCATTTGACTGATTTTGATTGTCAATACATTCAATCTCCAGATGAAAGTAATAAGAAGGATTGAGAAGAATGCAAAGACAGCGATTGCAATACATAATAGGGTAAATAAATTCATAACAAAGACTCCTTTAAATAAAAATTTATGTACGAATAGGTGGTATGTATTATGTCTTTAATGAAGAATATTATAACAAACATACTTTCCCAAAGGAAGTATGATTTCTTGACAGAGTTCTGTCACAAATGTTTTGAAGATAAAAAGGAATCTATCTTCGCATGTGAATATGCTGGAGAAGATATCAGAGTTTTCGTTGATAAGGAAGACAACATTCATATGATGATGCCTTCTGTATATAATGAAAGTGCTGTATCTGAATTCATCAGTTCTGAAAACATTTTCTCTTTCGCAAATGAATTGAATAACAAGGCTCGTTACATTGTCGAAACATGCGTACCTTGTAAAGCAATGATGAACAAACATGGACATCATCCGAAGTCCTTGCAGGTAATACTTACTCTGAATCTTGGTAAGTGTGATAAGGAATGCAATCCTTGTTGTGGAGACATTGATGAAACAGATGTTGGTAATTTCTGTTCAATGAAGGATGCATTGGTTGATGCATACAACAATTGCGAAGTCAAGGATAACTACTACAAGGATATCAATTCTATCGTTGGTCAACATTCCGGAATAGAACGTAAAGACATGATAGACAATGATTTGAGAATGAACATGCATAATCTTCAGGATGATATTTCAAAACTTGTTGATCTTGAGATGGATGACGCTCTTGACGACGATGATGTTTATCCGGATGAAGAAATCGATGATGTTGATAAAGATGTCAAACTCGAGTTCTTCTCAAAGCGTCCTAAGAAGTTGAAACCTTTCCCTGCTGATTTGATTCCGTATATCACTGTGGAAATGAATGATATAAAGGATGCAAATGATCAGGCTATGTTGTGTGGTTACACATCTTCAAAGATTGAGCTATGCGATTTCTATATAACATGCATCGATACAAATGATTCACGTTACATAGTACCTCACACTCGTCAATATCTTGTTAACTTGAATAAACAACTGAACGATTTGCTGACTCGTATTTTACAGATAAAGCCAGTCAATAGAACTGCAACAATGTGGAAAGTCAACTATCCAGATGCAACATAATAAAAGGAGGATATTATCATGAAATACAAATCTGATGAAATAAGTGAATTCATTGCTGCTATGCAGGATGAAATTATAGCCGCTTCTGATGCATATGTCAATATCGCTGACAAATACAACAAGAAGTTCAAGATTCTTGACTATACCAAGATTCTTAATTTGATTACTCAGTATATGCGTCAATACGTTACTTATCTTCATACTGAAAAGGATAAGTATAAGGATAGAATCCTTGGCTTGACTCAGGCTTTCTATGATTCATTATTCAAGAAAGAAGAGTATAAGAAGGAAGTATCTATTCAGGAATTCAAAGATGAAATAGATGCTTTCATCGATGGCACTAAGGGATTTCAGACTGTCATAAAGGAAATTGAACATCAATGTTGTTGTGATTGTGCAATGGCTAAAGAATGCGAACACATGGTGACTATTTCCGTTAATGAATATCTCAAGATTGGAAGGGTGTTCCGTACTGATTTGAATCTTTACAATTCCATTCGTAAATCAGGTTCCAAAGTTTACAACGAACCTTTCACTTCTGAACAATCTTATGTATTCTCTAATGAAGAGACTCCTTGTATGCATATTGTGAAAGGATGATGACATATGAATTTGTCAACAGCTGTAACTGATATCAAGAATGAACTCGGCTTACAAACAATTGCATTACCTTTCAAAGAACCTGTTGAAAATGTCATTCGTGACTATATGCAACGTTCAATCAGAACATGGTCACGTCTGAAACCTTGTCTGAAGGATGGCTATCAGATAAGACAGAATCTTCGTCCAGCGGGTTCTGATGGTGAGTTGTTAGGAATCTATTACATTCCTGAATTCTTATTGACCACTAAAGTATCATATGCTGATGCATATTTAGCGGAAGCATATGTGACTGATGGTAACAAATCTAATCTTAACACTTTCACAGTTGGTTCACCTTTTGTTGGATTCGGTTCATATTATCCTCAGGATATTATAAATGCACAAATGACAGGTACTGCAATAAGCAAGTACATTTCCGAAACTTCAAGATTCCCTACCAGTGAATGGTTAGGATATAATAAGGTAATGTTGCATGACTTCCCTGACAACTGTCGTATTCGATTCGTTGTTAAATGTGAACATGAATTGAATGGAGAATCAATACCTGAATCACAAGTTGAATCTTTTATGAAACTTGCAAAACTTGATGTTCAAGTCTCTCTTTATAATACTATAAAGAACATGACTGGACTTGGTTCTGGTTTTAAAGAGATCCAAATGAAAATTGAAGAGTGGTCTGGTTGTTCTGACAAACTTGATCAATTGTTGGAAAAGTGGGAAGGTAGATTCCATTTAGATGATCATGACTTGATTCAATTCTTTTAATTGATTATCCACAAAACACACGGGGTATCAACCCCGTGTGTTAATTATTAATACGAAAGGAGAGATGCTTGATGTCAATGTTTGATTTTGTGAAAAGATCAAATCAATTAATGTTCGGAGCTGCAAAAGAATCACTGACTGACTATACTCGTGATTTGTCCGAATTGGGTAATGCAGCAAATCAGGTTCGTGAGAAGTTATCTTCTGGAACACGATCTGCTCGTGATACCATGAACAATTACAAATCAACGGGTATCGTTTCTGGAATATCGAACTGGTTCTATGGTAAAGAATTCGAACTTGGTGATTCAGATGAAATGTTATTTGATAGCCACGAGTTCAATTCCGGTAATCCTGAATGGCAAGATAATGACTCAGAAGAAGCTCCTTCACCATTGACAAATTCATCTATGAAGGAACTCGTAAAAGGACAAGTTTCTTCAATGTATAAAATAGGCAGTAAACAAACAGAGGCTGGTATTGCAAATACAGCTGAGATTGTTTCTACTATGACAAAATCATCTGCAGAAATAATAGCATCTATTAACAATGTAAATTCATCCTTGATTACCATTTCAGGAAAGCTTGATAGTCTCGTTGAGGCTATAAGACCTCCTCAGCAATCTCAATCTGGTTCAAACGACGGATGGTTTGATTCTAATGGTAGATTTACTGTCAGATCAATGATGCAAGGTTTAATGAACCCGAGTAATCTGAGTGGTAATGCTGGAATGATTGGTTCTGTGGCTTCGATGTTGGCAGATCCCAATATGCGTAAAATGTTCTTGACTCCAGAGAATCTAATGTCAATGTTTGTCATGGATAATTTGAAGAAAAAGGACTTTGATGTTTTAGGCGGCCATAGTGTTGATTACTATGGAAAGAAATTCCAGACGACGATGCATAACATGATAGAAGAAACCATCGAGAAGCTTATGGAGAAAACTCCACTTGGTGATATGATGGGCAAAGAAAAATATAGAGGTAATCTTGGTAAGGTTGATAATCAATATACCAAAGAAGCCGCTGTATTTGATAAAGCTACTCGTCATTCTATCGTATCCATTATTCCTGAATATCTCAAGAAGATGACTGAAGCTATTACTGGTCAAAAGTGGAATATCAATGAGAGAGGTTATCTAACAACTAAAGAGCAAGCTAACCCATATTCTCGAATCGGAAATGTTCTACATAATGCTTCTTTGGATTATGAAGATTACAAACACTTATCAAAGATTGCTGAAGACAAAGGCTCCAAAATAAGTTCGTCTGAAATGGATGATGCACAGCGTGCATGGATTTGGGTTATTGTTCAATATGTAATCTATGACGAGGGTAGAGACAACATAACCGGAAAGGATATTCGTGACATGTTGATGTCTCCAAAATTAGATATGTATCTGGAACAAGCCGCTCAGATATATAATATTTCTTCTGGAAATAAATCCAAAAAGAAAGCAAAGAAAATCCTTAGAGATGTTCTCATGATGATATGCGAAGATCGACAATCTGCAACTTCACTGGCTGCGGCTGGTAACAAATACATGAAACAGGTTGAGCAAACGGCTCGAGATATATCTAATAATGATCCAACAGCTGGACAATATGTCGGTCAGTCATCGTTGAACTTTGATACTACACTCAATAATTTCTTATCGAATCAGAAAGAAATCAATTATGCTCGTGAAAGAGCACGTTATGAACAAAAGCAGAGAGAAGAACTTAAAATCGATGAACTTACCAAACTCAATAAGCATGCAGCAGAAGTTGAACTTAATAAAAGGATGAAAGCTTGGGAGAAAGCTAATCCATCATCCGAAAAGGAAGAAGAGGTTACTTCCAGAATCGGTCTTGGTGGTGGAAATGCCAAAGGAGGTTTTAATGATTTCATAAAAGAAATGAATCAATTCTCCAAAGGCATTTATGACATTCTCAAGAGCGGAGTTATCAATGTTAAAATTGTAACTGATGCAAATCCTCAAAACAACAATAATCAACAACGTTCAAAGAAAAAGCGTAGACGTCGCAAGAAGAAGACAAATAACAAAGGTTCTTCTGATGATAGTGGTGGTGACGCTGACGTCATAGAAGATGACGATGTCGTTGAAGAGGAAGAAACAACTTCCTCGACAATAGATGGTATAGCATCTATTGTTCAAGCAAGAAATGAAGCAAATCCAATTCAGACATTTACAAACAACTTCGTTTCTGATGTTAAATCCAACGGTCTTGTTTCTACTGTTAAGAATAGACTTAACACTGGAAAAGAGATTGCAAAGGATAAATACGAAACTACTAAGAACACTTTGAAATTAGAATCTATTTCTGATAAGGTGAACGCTGAAGGTTCAAAAGTTTCAGAAATGGATAAACAAAGAGTTCAGATGGTAAACACTGCCTTACAGACTGCTATGCAGGATGGAGACGGTGTTGAGGATAAGTCCAAGATTCGTCGGTTGATTTCCAATATCGAAAATCAAGACTTGAAACAGGAAATGTCAAAAACAGCTGATTCTATTTTGACAAAGGAATCATCTGATGATGACGAAAATGGTGGAAAACCTAAGTCTTTTATTGGAAGACTCATTGGCGGTATGGGTGGAAAACTTAAGACTGCATTTTCTTTTGTTTTGAAACCTGTAACAGCTCTTCTTTCTACAATCGGAAAGGGTCTTAAGGCTTATTGGGATTGGACTAAGAAGACATGGAAGTCCGGTCTTGAAGATGGTAAACGTGGTGCTGGAAAAATAAAGAATGCTTTGTTCGGAGGAAAATCCGACAAGGGTTCTGAAGAAGGCACTGCAGAAGCATCATCTGGTGAGAAGAAATCTTCATCTGGTGGATCTATGATGGATGACATTTCATCCATAAAGAAAACTTCATCTGATCTGGGTGGTAAATCAGAAGCTACCAAGAGCGGTGTGAAAACCAGTGGAGATAAAGCCGGTACTAAATCCGATGGCGGTGGAGGTAAAGCAAAACAACTTTTGAGTGGTGGTTTTGACATAGCTTCGATGGTAATGAAACTTGTCGGACCTATTCTCGCAGGTATGGCCGGAGTCCAGATGCTTGTAAAACTTGTGCAAGGTACACTCAAGAAAATTCTTGAGCCGCTTAATAAACTCTTCAAAGCATTGTTTAAATCTTTATCGCCTATACTCGATATATTGGCTGAATCTCTAACTCCTTTCATCGAGCATGTTGTCGATACAATGGTCAATATTATAACACCATTAATGCCGATATTAAAATCGATTTTTGAGTGTGTGGGTCCGATTCTTGATATTATCACAGTAATGCTTGATTCAATAATGGTACCATTAATGGTTATATTTGACACTGTAATCGTGCCTGTACTTGATGTTGTAACCGGTTGTTTGAAGGTCGTTATCGGTACTCTTCAAATTGGTTTTGGCGTTGTTGAGGGTGTACTTGGATCCATACTTTCTGGAATTGGTACGGCAATAACATGGATATCATTGGGAGCTTCTTCAGCTGGTAGAAAAGTTAAAGACAAAGGAAACGAGATGTCTGAAAAGGGCGAAGAGATGATGTCGTCCGGTGCAGCATTATGGACAGAAGGTATGAAAGAAGCCGGTCTCGGTTTATTAAAATTAACAGGTCCGGGAATGATCGCTAATGCTCTTTCAGACGATGAAAAACCTGAGAAAGAAGAAAATGAATCCGTTCAATATCAATCAAAAGTCGAAGTTCCTGAAGGCGGTTCTGCTATGGATGGTATTGTTGGTAGTGGTGATGTTGTAAACAATTACTACTACCAGAATATGTATGGTTCAGGTAATAACACTTATAACCAGAATTCATATCATAACGGAATGAATATGTCTCAGCATGGTTGTGGTCCTATTGCGTTGGCTGATAGAGCTAATAGAATGGGTGGTGGAATTAATCCGTATTCTTTGACACAAGCTATGATGGCAAACGGAAATTATTCTCCGAATGCTGGTACAAGTGTTGCTGGAATGATTTCTACTGGTCATACACTTGGTATGAATCTCGTTCCCGGTGGTGTTACAGCTGCTTCACTCAGAGGAGCATCTCCAAACAATCCTATCACAGTCATTGGTTCCGGAATGGGCTTTGGTACTCGTTCGGGAGCTAATCACTATGTCAATGTAGTAGGTACCGATTCTGCTGGAGGAGCATACGTTTCTAATCCTATGACCGGACGAGTTGGTCGTGTTAAAGCGAATGAACTTGTTGCAAATTCTAAACTTGGACTGTATGGTTCAGGTGACGATGTTTCGTATAAGGAAGTATTTGGAGACAAGGTTGCTTCTGCATTCGGTGAGTTGACAAATATCTGGTCGAATATTTCCAACATCTTCAATTTCAAAGACAATGAAACAGTTGCCGAGAAAACTCAGAAGAAAATAGACACTGAAAAGAATAAGCGTTATATAGACAATGTTAAATCTAAATATTCTGATGAAGAATGGAATGCCAAATATAATGAACTCAAAAACAAGAATCCTATCAAAGACGGAGAGTCAAAAGAGGATTATGAATATCGATTATCCTTGCTTGTCGCTAAAGAACTTGGAAGTGAGTATAATAAAAATAACAGTATCACCACTTACAAAGACTTTGGTGAGAACTTTACTAAAGATTTCGATGAATTCATGAAAACTGTCAGAACAACTATGGATGAATCTGTACAGTCTGATGGTGGAGGTAATCAATATGGTTCTTCTGGTGGATTTTATAGTAGTTCCGGTAATGTTAAACTTGCTACAGATGGCTATACTCCAGAATTTACAGACACAAATATGTCAGAATCGGTCAATGGTCGTTATATACATTCACCAATTCATGAGTTCTTTGCAAAGATGGGTGGTCTTGATTTTGCAGAATCAAATAATAACTGGTATGGTCATTATAATGATGCACACTCAAAGGAAGGTGAAGGTTCAAACGGTAACTCGCACCAGGGTATCGATATTAACCTCGTCGGTGGTATTCGAGGAAAAACACCTGTATACGCAACAACGGACGGCGTTCTTGTAAGACATCAACCTGAAGCTTTGGCAGACGGCGGCGGTAACTATGTAGAATGGACCGATAACGATGGAATGCACCATAGAATCATGCATCTTGATCATTTCTCTGAAGAAATGGAAGCTATGAATCCAGGCGATAAGATCATTGGAGGAAAAACCCTTCTCGGTTATTATGGTTCGACAGGACATTCAACAGGTGATCACATTCACTATGATATTTCCCCAAATGGATATGGATCATCAGAATGGTATAATCCTTTGACCTACTTCAATTTCAAACCATCGGCAACAGGCGACGATTCTTCATCAATAGTTGGTGATACACCAGACGAACAGATGTGGCAGTGGCTTAGATACAAAGGCATGAAACTTCCTGAAGCATCAGTTGCTGGTATCATGGGCGTTTGGAAAGCAGAAGGCGTTCGTCCGAAGATGATCGAAGGTGCTTATTCAGAACCCGAAACTTCTCTTGCTGAACCGATATATGATGCAATTGTTGGCGATCCTGATAATAATGAAGCGGGCTTGAAACAATTATGGGATTATACACCAGAGCATGCAGCAGGAAAGAATGGTGGATATTTACCAAATTATATGTATAATGGTCATCCTTGGGCTGGTATAGGTTTAGCTCAATGGACTGCCGGAAGAGCATATAAACTATTGAAGCATGCTTGGGAAGACAGACGTAATTGGTACGAATTATTACCTCAGCTTCAATTCTTTGAGAAAGAACTTCAAACGACACATACAAAAGCCGGTAACGAACTTCTCAATGGTGAAGGACATACACCTGAGGAAATGGCTGAGATGTTCTGGACTGATTTCGAAGGATTTACGTGGGGACCTGAATCTGCATATGAAAAGAGACGACAGAACGCAAGAAATGTATATGAACAATTCAAAGGTGTTTCTGAAATTAATCCTTCAAACTTTGGATCTATCAATTCAAACTGGGATGCATATAAGGCTGGTAAGATAACATATGAACAATATCTTGCAAGTGGCGGAACTCCAATCGAAGGTCCAAAAGGTGAAAAGCTTACTAAAGACGGTCCGATATGGGTTGGTAATACTTCATTCAAGAATATTGCGGAATATGTTGAATGGAAGAAGAAACAGGAAGCACAAGCTGATTATAATAGTTTCTATATTAATAATCTGAAAAAGAAATATGATAAGCCTACTCCTGATGGAAGCAATTATCGAGGTTATCCTAATATTGTTCTTCAAGATTATAAGAGAGCTGTTTTGACACCTTGGTCAGCTTACCTTGATCCGGATAGAAACGGTGTAAATGGCCTTTACATATCTCACAATGGTGCTGAAAAGGTTCCTCATTTCGATAAGAACAAACCTGCTGATATCTATTCCGATATTAGAGAGAATGGTATGTTTGCTAACAATACAGAGGCTTTCCAATCGGCTGTTGAAGACATTATAGATTCTGACCCATCACTCGGTAATGTAAAGACATATTTGGAGTATGTTAAAAATTCAAGCAACTTGCCAACGACCCAAGGAGGAAAAGCTACTCCTTCTCAAACAAAAACAGACCATATGAATATGCTGTATGACTATGCATTGGATAAACTTATTGGAAGAGAAAATCCTGGTTATGTTCTTAAAGATGGAAATAAGGTAATACTTGATCACATGAGTATGAAGAATAAATTCTCAGATTTAAAATATTCTTCACCTGTTCCAATCGGATTCCAATCATATATTGGAATACATGGAAATGATTATGATGTCAAAGCCTTAAACGAATATTACAAAGGCGCTGATTCTGATGCTAAGGCACACATGACATCGATACCAGCGATCTTCACTACCAAGGGTGTTCAAGGTATGAAGAAACTTCGTGATGCATATGGTTCTGGTGACGAGATTGCAACTGACATTGTTGACATTCCACCAATTGATTATTCTAAATTCACTGATGAAGATTGGAATAATACTATCTGGAATTCAATGAGTAATCAAACTCCTACTCAGCAATATGTTCAGACAGAAGATACAGCAAAGAATGATCAGATTGACAGAATACTTGCAAACGAGTTTAAGACATCAGACAAACGTACTCATGATCTTCTCGAGAAAATCTGTGATTATCTCGAAAAAGAAAAAGAAGAAAGGCAGGGTAAACCTGATCCGAATTCTCCTAATTCTACACCACAAGGATCACAGGATATGTTTGAAAACGAAATACCAAACTCGGTATATCGTTTGGCTCGTGGCTAATCAACAATATGCAGAGAGATACCCCGCCGTATGGCGGGGTATTATTTGCATACATCCATTGCAATTTTCATTATATGTCCAAATAGATACATATTTTCCAATTTATATTTACCACTCTTTCCGAATGGAATATAATAATACTCAGCAAGTTTGTCTCGCAGATATTGCTGTTGGAAATGATTCAAATAATAGAACACCTCACTGGTTGGTTCATAACTTTCCAGCATAGAAAATACCTTCATCAAATATTTATGGATTCCAAACCTGTGAGCAGACAGCATATCCTTAGGGATTCCCTTATAGTCAAGGACCCCATCGGTGCTATAAAACATCTCAATTTTGCCGTACTTGATGTACGAATCATAACTGTTCCTATGTGAGAATAAAACACCATCTATATCACACTTTATTTCGGAATGATGTTTCTTGGTTATGAAGAATAAAGAATCAGAATGACACGCAATAACGTCATTGACATCTATTCCATTTTCTTCAAGAAACTGTTTTCTCAGTTTTAATTCATAAGACAGGAATGCATTTGAGAATTCTTTATCATCTCTTTGTTTCTTTCCTATTTGAACAACTCTTTCTTGTTTTGGTAAGAGTTTCAAATGTTCAATGAATTCTTTTGGTAACAGTTTATATCTTTCTGATATTGCCAATGATGCTGATATCATATCAAACTCATATATTTGTTTATGAAACGAATGAGTTATGTCATCATTGATATACAATAATTTTTCAAATATGTCCATTGACATTTCTCCTTTGAACATAATGAATTGAATGTGTGCGGGTTGCCCCGCACACACCCGTTGTTTCATTACTTCTTGAATGCGTCTCTGTTTGACTCGAGCTTGAACTCCTTGTGAGCAGCTGTTGTAGAAGTGTAAGTCTCGCCCTTTCTGGAGCCCATCTGAATGATACCAGTGTGAGTCTTCTCCTCAACATCTTCAAGCTTGATTGTTGCAGGACAGCTCTTTGCATCAACTGCGGGAAGCTTGAATGCTCTGTCTTCATCCTTTACATAGTTTGCAACAAGGTCGGGAACCTTGGACAGAGTTGCAGACATGTCGAAGTCGTCGATAGTATCAACTACATCGATCTCCTGCTTTGACGGATAACCTGCACGTGCGATAGCCTTCTTGAGATCAGTCTTGAAAGCTGTCTTGAGATCACCCTTGTTGATCTGCTCATTGCCATACTTGACGAATGCTGATAATGATGCTACTTTTGCCATTGTTAATTACCTCCATTTTGGAATTTGTTTTTATTTTCAATTGTATGTTACAATTGAATTACGTTTTGTTATTTGTCTATGTATCTTTTATGCTTTAATAACACATTCAGACACACCGACGGTTTTGTTTAGATCTTCTTCCGTAATATGGTTTCCAGTTTCCGTATTGATAATCGTATAACCCTTTTTCAAAAACTTACGGATTTGATCTTCAGTTGCAGTAGGTAACGAACCAATTAGATCGTTATCTTTGTCTGTGATCTTGATGCTGTACTCCATTTTGTTCCCTCCATTCTTAGATTGTTGGATTTGTTCTTAATTATGTATGGCATGAACATAATTAAATATTAAGTATATAATACTCGTAGGTGTTCACAGCATCTTTTATATCAATAGAATGATATAAATACATATTAAATATTTCCCCCGGATATTCCGGGGGAAATAAATAACATAAATTATTCTTTCAAATTCATTTCTTTATCAATCAGAGCTTTTCCTTCTTCAGCAGATTTACAAATCTTCTTTAAAGAATATGAAGTTCCGGTTATTTGTGAACGAAAGTTTCTGTCGATGTCTTGTTTGCATGCATTCCAAGACAGATTCAAATGACGTTTTGCTTCTGCTAACTCTTCCTCAAGAGCTTCTATCTTTGCCAAGGTTCTTGCATACAGTTCATAGTTATTCATAAAAGATTTCCTCCTTATAGAATATTGATTACGATATTATCATCTTCAAGAATGAATAACTCAGGAACGAATCTCTCGAGTTCTTGTTTCGGAAAGTCTTCTATCTTCTTCCAACATTGAACAATCGATTGGGTATTCGCATCCATGTAGTTTCCATTAGAAGCTGATTTCTCATTAGTATACCAACCTTTGAATTTCATATACTCAACATTTGCATGAGATTCCATTTGTTGAATTACATGCGAAATGTAAATGTTATTGTTTGAACTGAGTATATCTGTAGCAGTATGAATCTTTGTCAAACGATTGAAATATTCTTTTACAATTGTTCGAAGTTCATTGATTGTGTTTGTCTTAAGATTCAGATTATACAACTTGACATCGAATTCAATTTGAATATTGAGATCTGGCCAGAATATAGGAAGTGGCAATTGCTGATTGATACCTGCTGTGTATGAATGAGGTTTTCCATATGTTGCAATCAACTTACAATCCAGATAGTTATTACCTTCCAATCTCTCAAAGATTACCGGTTCGATAGCTGTATGAACCTGAGTAAATGCAGAAACGAATTCAGCAAACTCATCGTTCATCATGAGAGAATATTCGGTTAATGGGAACAATTGAATTTCCACACCACCATTTACGTTGGTTGATCTGAAAGCATTGTTCAGATTTATATCGTATGAATACAGAGCAGTCCAAATAGATTCCCAATCGATATCATTTCCATCGACTGAATCTACAATCGGCTGTAAGCCAATATCGATAGTATTCCTCAATGCAATAGGAACTGGCTTTCCTACATAATCATCTGATTCATATCTATTAAAGAAATTATTAAGAATGCCAATCAGTTCTGCTGCAATCGTTTTATAAGATGTGAATGGTAATGAGAATTCTCCAGAAGGAACAACGATATTCATCATTCTGTTATAAGCGTACTTTGTAACAGTGTAAAGATTCAACTCATTAGGATTGTAATCATCAATTGTCTTCATGTTGTTATACAGGGATTTCTGATTTTCAGTTGGTTTTGAAGATTCTCCGAAGTTAACAACTGAACGCATTTCCTTCATTTCCTGTACAAGTGACAAGTTATCGATTGTGTATTCATCAACAAGACGGAATCCTTGAAGAGAAGGTATGTTACTATAATCAGATGCTCTACCAGGATCGACAGACCTGAAGAAGATTGAAAGTTTCAATTCAGTATCTGTTGCATCAAGAGAAACGTTTGTACCAGGAGTTGTTGGAGTCCAGCTACCACCACCGTATTCAGTAGATGCTATCTTTACCATATTATCAACATCAACCATTTCTGTCAATGGTTGCATAATGGTTTCAAATCTGATGGTACCATCATCCTCATTTGATACTGGTTCCATTTCGATGAAACCTGTTTCGGAACCATTGAGATATGCGTGAAGTACAACTCGCATATTGTTATCTTCAACAGGTAATGAATTCGTTGTAACATATACAAATGCTGTATTTGTAGGAATCAGATTGAAAGGAATTTTGTAATATGCTATAGCACCTGCATCAGGCAAAGGTTTCATTTCAGCATACAGAACAATTGCTCCATCTCCCAAATTAGCAAGATTGAATTCATACTGTCCATTCTCATATGTTGGCGTATAAGGAGTATAAACACCAGCCGCGTTCTTAATGGTAATCTGCTTAACTGGACGACCATCCTCGTATTCAATATTTATATAGACATTCGTGAATGGTGTTCCTAAACGATAGAGTTGTGATTCTGAGAACTTGCTGTCGGGATATTCAGATGCAAGTGATACAGTCATCTTCTTAATTAATCCAACAGGAAGATTCTCATCAAGTCTGAGTTCATAATAATATCTGTCAGTTTTTCTGTTGAATGTTAACAGATCAACGCTTGGATCAAGATCAGGATATGTTGTAATTTCAACATCACCGGTTTCGTGCACTTCATATCCATGCCATAAACCTTGTTCACCCCAGATTTCATCAGTACCAATAACTTGAAGATTTGAACCAGACATTGGTAATGCAACAGTTTTTGGGTTTGCTGATGAATTATCCTGAATCCATAAACCATCGAGAATCCAATCACCAGAACCATCGGTCTTTTGTGTCATTTTTCCAGTACATAAAAATGTATCAGCTGGCTTAAAAGGTAATGCTGAATCTTCTGAATTGAGAGGCAGCATAGGAATCTTTGGTGAATACAAATCAACTGGTTTGTTGAAATAAGCCCACATGTCTTCTGTGAAAACAGGAGGGTTTATATTTCCACGAGTATATTTTGCAAATGCTTCATTCTTATCTCCCCATCCAGAATCTGTAGGAGAAATGAAAGTTGTTAAAGCATAATAATTGTCTTTATATGTTCTCTTTATATTTGTGAGAATTGGAGTTGCATGATACAACTTTGATTCATCATCAATGTTATCATCAAGCTTTAAGTCAATGGATACTTGTGTAGAAGACAGATAGTCATTTATCCAAGGATTAAAATATCCTATTGCAAATGGTTCTTTCTGAATTCTAACACCGAATGGATTTGCAAAGATATACTTTTCATCGATATCAATAACAGTGTTTGCAGTTTCAACAATGTTATTTGTTGACGAATCAACATATGGAGTTACTGTATAATCATTTTCACCATACACCCAAATCCATCCCGGAGGAATAATGATTTCATTATCGGTTACAGTGTTATCATTATTACTATACAAGATATCATATGGAATCTTTGCATGTAAAGTATTCGTCTTATAGATTTCATTATCTGAATTCTTCAATGCTAAGAAGCCACTCCATAATCTTCCCCAAGGATCATCTCTACGTTTGAAGAAGAATGGATAAAGAACATTCTTGAAGTTGAATGTTTTGAACCATTCATCTATATCATGATCAGATGAAATAACATTTGCTGTGTTATACATCTCGATTGTTTCACGACGAACAGTTTCCATTGTTCCGATATTAGTTCCACCCATACTTCCTGAAATGATGAAAGCTGCTTTAGTTACATTTGCATTATTGGAATACTTGTTAGCATTCGTAAGAACATAAGGTTGTTCATCATCCTTGAAAGCTGTGAAATTAGCAGAATCACCATGACATGTATAAACCGTTATCTCATATGAAGAATTCAGTTCAGGTACGAAATAACGAGTACCATTCAATTGGAACATGAATCGAATGGTTTGTGAGTCATCCATTATATAGTGAATATACGGCTCATTGTCTTTTACCGTTGAATTTATCTGAAGAATATGATCAGCAGGTAAGTATTCATCTCGTGTTTGAGAAATGTATCGAACATCAAAACCACAAATATGATCAACGCAACGAATCAACTTGTCAGCATTTGGCAATCCATTAGTCATGTTATTTGTAATGATATGAACTTCACGAGTATATTCAGAAGCCTGTACGAACAAACACAACCAGATAGGACTTACTCTATACATTATATATGTTCCTTTATTCTTCGCAACTCTGTTTGATACATCTTTATTTATGTATTGAACATTCCATGTTGTCGCTTCATTCTTATTCTTTTTCTTATGATACTGAATAAGAATATCATAATCGAGAGAATAAACAGAACCGTTTGAAAGATTGAACTTTGTATCTTTATCAAGAACGAATTCCATTATGCTCGAATCAGCATCGTTCGGAGTTGCATTATTATACAAATCTTCAATCTTCAATTCGAGTAAGAAGTTACAAGCTGATGGAGTGGCGAAAGCATATCCTAAATCAAATATTGCAGCTTCTGCATATACTGAATCAGGAAGTACTGCTTTTGTTATGAAATTCTCATTCAAGTAAAAAGCAGAAGTAAATGCCATATCCTGCATTGCTTGTGACATTGTTTCGTTCATCATACCGAGAGAACCGGTATTCAAAACATTAATTGGTATATCTTTGAACACCTTGGGTGCCAATACATATTGTATGTATTGTTTTATATTGGCATCATCTGAATAGTTGTTCAAGATGGTAACATCTGCCATGTATATCAATCCTTTCATCAAATAAATATAATGTTGTTATATCCGTGGCAGAACGCCACGGTAATCTTTTGATGCAATTACAAAGGTTATTTTTGCGTCTGAATAGATAGTACATTATACAGAAAGGAAGATTAAAAGATGGCAACATCAAATGAAAAACAAGTACAACTCAAACGTGAAACGTTATTAAACGATGAAGCTGTACTTGAAGAAGTATTTCCAAAAACCATGACCGACGCTGTCATTGATACAAACAGTGGCCTCAAGTTGTCTGAAGTTATTGATACCATACTCACTGCAATAAATAATAAAGTGTCAAGAAATGTTAACTCTGTCAATGGACGCTCGGGAGTTGTATTACTGGATGCTTCAGATGTGGGACTTGGAAACGTTGATAACGTTTCAACAGCGGACATCAAAGCATGGATCATCAATTATGTAGCCGATCAATTTCATGGTAAACGATTGATACTTAAAGATTACTTTTCGGAGATTCAGCCACTCATCAATTCCAAAAATGATAAGTATGACGGTGTACCTTTCGTTTGTGAGCATTTAGATGAATCCAATCCCAATGACCAAACGATGGTAATTGGATGCATCTATAAAGAAAGTGACCGATTAGTTGAAGAACACAAAGCCTTTGATTTCGGAGGTGGTACTGGAGTAGGTCGTATAGAGTATGATCAGAATAATCAGCCGCTTGGCGAATACTTTAATATCTACAGCGGACCCAATCGAAATCAAGCTTTAGGACTTTATTCAACTGCCAAAGGAAATGGTAATACAACATCCGGTGAGTCATCAATGGTCATTGGTAGATCAAATAGAATTGGATCAACGGGTGCAGCTACTTTTGTTTCCGGAACTCAAAACACCGTAAATGGATATGAATCAGGAATTGTTTTTGGATCAAACAACACTGTTGCTGGCGGACATCAATCGATAATGGGTGGTTATGATAATGAAGATACCAGTAATGGTGACAATAATATCATATCTGGTACTTCGAATAAATTAATACGAGTTAACCCTGAGAATGATCCTTCATCATGTAATATAATCACTGGAAAAAACAATATTTGTGATAGTGTAGATTTTTCAATCATATCTGGACAAAGAAATGAAGTTAGGTCAAATGGATCCTCAGATGAACGGTTCGCAATATCATCATGCATAACAGGTGCCCATAATACAATTTTCCAATCATTCAATAATTTGGTTTCGGGTTATAAAAATGACATAGATACAAGCTCGGACGGTTTTGTGTGTGGTGATCTCAATAAATGTTCTGACTGTCAAATGAGTTACATTGGTGGAGATCGCAATACAGCTCTTGATACAGATAAATCATTTGTTGGAGGAGAACAAACAGTTTCTACTGCTGTAAACAATGGCTTTGTATTAGGCTATAAAGTTGAAGGTCATGGAGACAATGTATTTATTATCGGAACATCTTCAAATGGTTTCAATCCAGAAACTCTCCCTGATGGTTCTGTCAGATACAATGGCATTGGAAATATGACCGTTCGTGAAATGATCATTACTCACAAAGATACTCCGTTCTCAATCGCATATGGTGCAAATTCCTTTGTTGCAGGAAAAGATAATCTTGGTCTTGGCACAGGTTCTTTTACAATCGGCGAAAAGAACATCAACCAATCAGAGACATCGTTTGTTTGTGGTAAGAATAACAGAACATATGATGCAGAAGGCATCGTAGTGATGGGTACTAACAATGACATTTGTGGCAAATGGTCGCAAGGAAGTGGTATTAGAAATTGTACTTCTGGACATGTTGCAACTGTATTGGGTGCGTTTAATAATGCGGAGAATTATACAACAGCCGTTGGTATAGGTTCCTCTGCTGAATATGATTTTCCAAACAGCAAAGATGATAGTTATTCTGATCTCGATTTATATTTCCCATCGGCAATAGATATTGAACATTCTGAAGCTCAAACTCCGCAGAGTTATATAATCAGAGAAGAAACTTATATCGAGCTTCCTCTTCCTCTAATATTCAGCCCTATTCGGGTTAGAAACATGATTATCCGTATTGAATATGCAGGTAATGTGTGGGCACAAAATGCGTTGACCGAAAAATACATTGATCAAACTCAATCATCAGAGTTTATGCTGTGGAAATATGACCGAAAAGTTTTGTATATTTCACGAAAAGCTCTGAACGAACAATTCGGATTTGTGCACTCTCATGAACAAAGTGCCGAAGATCTCGACTTGGAAGTTGTTGATTTGAGAGATGCAAACATATCAGTGCGCTTGACAGTTGATCCAAATCCTGCTGAGAAGATAGGTAGACATGCTTTCAAAGTTGGTAATGGTCCTTTTGCTGATGCAATATACCGTGATGCTGCTTGGAGAGCGAATGCTTTCGAAGTACACTGGGATGGTACAACATTAACGCAAAAGGATATTCAGCTCAGATATAAGGCTAATCCAAACACTTCGGATCCGCCTGTTAATATATCTTTTAAGAAAGTAATAGACGCACTTATATCAAGCGGAGCAATAAATCTTAATAATATTTTAGCTTAAAAGGAGGAATAATTAATTATGAAAATTAAAGATAATGCGTACGGTCTGCATGGACATGTACAGGTATTCGTCAGAAATAGGAAAACTGGCAAGAAGACATTGTGGAGTGAATCTGATAACGTGATTACAATTTCAGGTTATCAGAATATTCTTCTTCGTTCATTCGGTTTGAGATTGGACTCAATCCACAAGGCTCCATATATCGATGGTAACATTGGTAAAGATACAAATCTTATTACACCCGATCTGAATGATACTATGGGAATCGGTGAAGTTCCTGCTAATTATACAACTATGAGTGAAGAGTTCTCTTCTTCTCATATCATTCAGGGGTTCATGGTTGGTAATGGCGGTGCTGGTGAGGATAACATCACCACAAAGAATACCAATTATTCTTTCATCAATCTCAGACGTCCTATTCCATTCCGTCAGACAACTACAGTTCTTCCTTCAAGTGTCGCTGGTCAATATCTCGGTGTGTATAATAAGTCTACAGCTGAGGAAGAGATGGGATACGCTAAATCATACTTCATCAAGAAATTTGATGATACTCCTCACATCTATCACACATGGTGGGAAGAAGGTCAGAAGTGGTCTTATGTAGATCCTATTTCTCAGGATAATCTTGGACCCAATCAGTCATCCGCTCCAAAGACAAACAGAATTGCATCATATGTAGAATGTGAGATGTCAATCTCTCCTGAGGATTGTATTGACTATTTCTCCCATGCCGGTAGTACACAGACTCCGGTTATCAATGAAATCGGTCTCGTTGCATTTGATGCAGAACCTGGTATGCGTTCTGTATTCGAGTCTGCTTACAGAAACTATATCAGAGAATTTATAGAAGTTCTGTATAGCAAAGATGAGTCTGCTGATACTCTTGAAAGACTTGTAGGAATAGCTCTTACAATCTATCAGATTCTCGTTAACAACGGGGAAGTTGATATCACATCATTTGGAAATACTCATATCAATGCATTCGTTGATGTTATTTCCGAAATTCAGAGAATAGAAGATCCTTCTACAATCACTCATTCACAGCTCGTTGGTTGGATGGATGCTTTAAGTAGTTCTGAAAATATCAATGTAGAAGCATACTACAATCAGAACGGTACATATGTTTATGAGACTGATGAGTTCTTGAATTGTCTCCATGACAGTGTTTTTGATACACTGACAAATGATGAGGCTCAGAGAATTAAGCTCATTACATATTATACATTCAATTCAATCCCTCTCAGTGATGAAGTAGATATTCTCATCAATTACAGAATCTACACAAACTGATGACAGGAGGACACAATGAAAGAAGAATGCAATGTTGGACTCGAAAATGAGAAGAACTATACGGAACTGCTGAAAACGTTAAACAACTCCAAACTCAATGAGCTTGGGGTTGCTATACGTACATATCGCAAGGGTATAAAGTGGAAGAGTGTTTCTTTCACAATACCAACAGCTCCAGTTCCTTCTCATAGACCTCGATTGTCAAATAACAGAATATATGTTCCTGGTGCTGCTAAGAATGCAACATTTTTCAATAGGTATGTATTACCGACTTTGCAAGGTTTGATGATATCAACTCCTTGCAAAGTTGATGCAAGATTTTACACAAAGACCCCTTCGTCCTTTAGCAAAATTCAAACGCTTTTAGCGGAGTTGGGTTTTATACGTCCATGGGGTAGAAACGGAGATGTTGATAATTTTTCTAAAACCGTACTGGATCAAATACAACCAAACGAGAAGAGAGGACATGTTGGAATATTAAAAGATGATGCTCTCGTATTCGAAATGAATTCAAGAAAATTTTATTCAGTTACACCACGTACAGAAGTAACAATAACTTTCATGGATTCAATTCCTAAGCCCTTGTTACATATACTGAGACTTGACAAATAATGAGGAGAACACATTATTTATTAACCTAATCAAAATTAAATCGAAAGGAATGAAATTTCAATGGCAAAAAAGGCATATGATAAGGATAAACTTTTTTCCATTCCGAGAACGCCGGAGGATAAAGAAGCCTTTAATAAAGAGCTTAAAGATTTCGAGAAAAAGTATGGCAAGGTACTTTCCACCGGTACTGAATTATTCGGTAAACTGAAATATGGTAAAAACAAATCAATTGTTCAGAATGCTAAAAAGAACATCTTCGAGTTCCCTGTGTTCGTAGCATCTTCTGTACCTCTCACTTATGCAACAGCAACAGCAACTCTTCTTGAACAGATGTATGCATCGTTTGTTCAGATGACTCTGTCTCAGACACCGGTTGTAGATGCAAAGGATATTGCAAGAGGAGAGAAGAGTGGATTGGATCCCTTCAGATATCTCAGATCTACTGATGTCAACGACTTCCTCGAAAGTTATGAACTTGAATTCCAGAAGGATTCTGTTCACAATATCATTGTAAATGAGCAGACCGGAAATACTTTTGATTTCCAGCTTGTTACATATTCTAACAATGATGCTGAATTAATTCTCGAAGCAGTTGAGAATATGAATATTGATCATTATTCTCACTTCTTTACCGAAGCTGCTGGTGAACTGACCGAACAGGAAAAGAAAGATCTTGAGGCGGCTGATGCAGCGGCTGCTGCAGCCGGCGCGGAGTATGACAAGAAGAAAGAAGAACAATACAAAGATAATGAAGAAGAACGTAAACAGGCTAAGGCTGCATATGATAAACAGAAATCCCGTGATGATCATTTAAAGTTTTCAATGGATATGTCCAAGAATCTGTTTGATGTTCCTCCTAAGATGCTTAAGGAAGGCGAAATCAATAAGCTGAATACTATGAAGCCTCTTATGATGGAAGCCCATTTTGGTGCTTACACACTAAACGACGATAAGGACATAAAATCTATTGAACAGACTTCGATGATTATCGGTGTTCGTTCTTACTGCAGACTTGTTAACTCTGAAGATCTTCCGGAGATGGCAAGGTACTCTGATTCAAAGAACATTCTCATGAAGCGTGCTAAGTATCGTGCTGGCGAGATGAAGTATTGGTCTGACTTCAAGTTCGATATTAAGGGTAAGAAGAATGATGTTTATGAGAACATTACTTCACCTGAAAAGAAATGGTATAAGAGACTCCATCAGCTTGCTCATATGAGAGATGATGCTATCGCTCCTCTCGTTGCAAAGAGTGGTGTATTGGGAGCACTCAATACTATTTCAAAGGCTTCCAATGGAATGATTCCGAACTGTTCTCTTGTTATCTCACAGGCTGATGTTGACTACATCAAGGCAGTTACTTCAAAGGATGGAAGAACTGGAATCAATCTTCTTAGTCCTTCCGCAGCAAGAAAGCTTTGTCGTGACATGTTCCTGATCTGTCTCGTTGTTATTGATCCTGATAGAGAGTCGGTAAAGATGTTTATTCCTGATCTCAACTCTGATTGGGAAGTTCAGTCTATCGATGCAATCAATCGTCAGATTTCAACAATGAATGCTGCTGGTATCAAGTCCAACGAAATATTCAAGGCACTTGCACGCTAAACAAAAGAGAGGTGATATTAAATGGCTAAAAAGGTAACAGCTGATGCTGCAGAAAAACAAATGATCGAACTCATGTTAGCATCTCTTGATAAGATATATTCTGATAAAACATCAGAAGAGTATAAGACAAAAGGAGATATAACAAAGCTTCGCATCTATAAAGATCTTGACAGAATGATTACTGATCTCAAGACTCTTAAGAAGTTTCCTGGTCAGTATGCAAAGGATATTCGTACAACATTCGATGAGCTTCATCGTCCTATATGGAAATCAAATGTTGAGAAGTATATCAGACAGCCTAATGAGGAGAACGCTTTGTATACCGCTGTCTACACAGTCGGTGTTCGTGTAACTATCGATGAAGTTTCACGTATCTATTCTTCAACAAAAGCAACTGTTGATGGCGGTTTGGAATTCAATCCTGACAAGCTCATGAAGAGAAACGACCTTCGTCCTTTCTTCGCTAACTTCAACCGGTCTCTTGAGAAGTACATCGATGACTACATTAAGAAGCATGGTTCTGAAGTGACACAGGAAGCTCTTATTCCTGTGGCTGTGAAAAACTTCTTTTCAAAGACTCTTGGAAAATGGATCGGTCGTGAAATCATAACTAATACTATAGGCATTTTCAAGAGAGCTTTCCACAGTATCAGAAATCTCAATCCTATGACACTTGCAAATGCTTTCCTCATTCGTAAGTATGAGAATATCGAGAATGCTTTCAATGCAACACTCGCAAACTATCAGGCTACCAAGGAAGCATATGAAGAGTATATGAGACTTCCTACAGCAAAAAGAAATCCTGCAGTAATTGCTAAGTATGAGAAGAACTTGAAGAATCTTCAGAACAGCATCGACAACCAGTGGGCTAAGATTGAACATTTCAATCAGCGTGCTAAAGAAGATGCTGAAGAGAAAGCTGAGAATACAGAAGTTCCAGATGAAGCACCAAATCAATCTTCTTCAAGCAATGACAATTCATCATCTTCCGATAATGATGGATTTGATTTCTAAAAAAGAAATACATTATTTTATCCCCCGGGTTACCCGGGGGATTTGTAATGTATTTTTGGGAAAAACAATACACCCACATGACGCCTGATTCATGGGATGTATTGCTTTTGAAAGGAAAGCATAAAAATGCCTGTGGTAACGATCGCCATACACAATGCTCGTTTACTCATTGCTGAACGGATTAGCAAAGGTTCATGTAAAAATGTCTTAAAACCATGAGCCTTCAATTCACCAATGGAACGAATGGCGAAAGTTACCGTTGGTTGGGGCAATGGGATTCGAACCCATGATGACGGTGTCAAAGACCGCTACCTTCACCACTTGGTCATGCCCCAATAGGATAGCACCGACACGATTATTACCGTGCCGGTGCCGTTTAAGGTAGGAGGTTCATTCCCAGAGCATGAACTGGGTTATGAACATAATTTGAGAATCTATAAAAAGTCGATTCTCGTTAAATGAAATAATGTGATCGTAGAACACGTCCAAAATATAGGAAAGTATCATCATAAAAAGGAGACATTACAATGATACATACTTGTGTAATTAAAAGAAGTTAAATAATGCATCGGTTATAAAACCAAATAGATTGAATTCTTCTCTAAAGTTACTTCGTTCTGTGTTATCATTTGAATCATATGACTCAAAGAATGAATCATTCTTTTCCATCCATTCTTCGCCCATTGATTCTTTGAATATAGATTCATTTTCGTTAGATTGCTTCATAGTTAAATACCTCTCTTATGCATTGTTATTGTGGATACGATGCTCTCATATCCACAATAAAGATATACATATATAAAAGGAAATATTTTTCTATGATTACAAAAGTTCGATGAGATTCAGACCTTTTACCGAAAGTTGAGATAGTGAATCTATATCATATTTATCAACCATCTTCTCTTGAACTTTGTGACGAAGTGATGGTGATACCAGATTCAAATGAGATTGAATATCGATGAGTGTGAATGATTTCTTTATATAATCATGCATTGTAGGTGGAATAACTCTCAATACAGAATCAACTGATTTTGGATTGATTGGAATTTCCCTACGTTCAACTCCTCTAAGAATATCAGTAGATAACTTTGAGATTCCAGCATTTACAACTCCAATCAAACCACGATTGAAATCACCAATGATTGCATTCAATACTGCATAGAATACTGAAGACTTACAGAACTCAGCCATTACCTCTTCATTGATATGAGTAATAGCTTGTGTTATCATTATTGGATCTGCAAGTTGCTGAATACCAGTATGAATGTATCGAGTATATATTACTTTCGTATCTGGCTCGAACATATACTGAGTATACAGAGGACTTCCAGAAACAATGATTCGTCGTCTGGGAGTCTCTGTAATTGAACGAATAATTTCAGGTACGATATATGCATCCATTCGTTGACAATGGATCAAATATGAGTTTGGAACAAAGTTGAGTATCTTTTCAATGATTTTCAAACATTCATTCCAGTAATAAGTTATCTGTTTATATCTATCTTCATTATATTTGTTTTGCCATGGTACCAGATATGTTTTCTGGATTTCTCTTTCTGGTGCACACATAAGTTCGAACTTATTGCATATCAGAAAGATTCTTGAATTCTCTCTACGACGCATATAGTTCTTCCAGTGCAATAATGTAGTAAGGATAGTTTCAGCCATATCACTTTCTACACCTTCTGAGAATGGAAGTTCTGTCATGTATTTCTTACTACCTGCAGCGGCGGTAAACAATGTGTCCAAATCAATGAACACATCGAAACCTCCATTCCATTCATCAAGGAATTCTTCACCAAGTATAGCATTGATAGTTTTGTATTTAACTTTCAATGAACCTGATAATCTTCCCATTGAATATTTCATATCCATAAATTATCACCTTCCTTGATTATAACATTTCTTCACCCAGCATGTAATCGATAAACGAACGAGGACCAACTGTCTTGATGTTCTCACGAGTTTCTGCAATTGATTGCATGAGTTGAGCCTTTGTATGTTCAGAAGCAAGACCTGTTGCAACGCTCTCTGAATTCTGCAATGCGAGTTTCAGATTCAGCATCTGATACAATGGATCCGGTTTTCTCCAATCAGGACGAAGCATTCTGTTCTCACGAGCACGAATATGATTTGATATCATAATCTCTCCATGTACCGAAGGAAGCGGAATTGTTTCAACAAACAGATCATTCAAATCATTTACAACATCCTCAATCTTATCATATGAAGACATTCTATTCTCGAACAGCTGTAAGATAGCCATGTAGTTTGCTGTCATCATGATATTGATCGGAATTACATCACACAGCGGTTTTCCGGAATTAACAACTGCAGATGATGAAATCTTGTAGTAACGATTATCATCATCTTCATACATTTTGGATACATCAAGGAATGAATCATCAAGGTGTAACGATGCATAATTCGAAATTCGTACATGAAGCATCTTCTTAGTTACGTACAAATCAAGATACTCAGAAATGTTTTCTGTGTAATTATCCTTGATGAATATGTCGAATCTCTTCTCTTCATCTGCAACAAACAGTTCAGAGTTTTCGAGGTTGAAGTAATCCTTACCCTCACCTTCGATATTTATCATCTCAGCATCAGTCTTCAGAAGATGCTTAGCTGACAAAATATTCTGAGAAACACGAGATGTACAGATTTCTGTTGTATAGATAAAGCCACCTTTAAGATGTCCAACCTTGAGATGTTTTGTACCATAACAAAGATGACAAACATCCTGCTTGAGGTTACATGTACATGGTGATCTGAACCAGAGTGATTGACCAATAAGATGAGTATCTGTTGACTTAAGGATTCTCTCCTTACCCATATTCTTGGATGTGTAATAGAATCTACCCTCAAACTGTTTAAAGTTCTTCTCAGTAAGTTTGATATGGATAGGATTAACAGAACCACAATCCCATACTGTAGGAGACAATGTACCATATGTCAGCATCATCAGATTGTGATTGAAGTAACCTGCCTTACCCATGTAATCCTTGTTCATCAAGTCAGGAACACGAGCTGCAATAGCTGCAATGTAAACAGCCTGCTTAGTCTTATATCCTCCAGAGAATCCGTTTCCATTTACTGTATACGGAACAATCTCTTGTCCATCAGGAGATTGACAAAGATGAATATACAGTTCTTCCATCTGTTTTGGTTTCAGAATCTTGATATACTTATTACATTTGAAGAAAGGATTGTTTCGTTCAGTCATAATCTTTTCAAGTTCCTGATACTTCTCTTTGTTCTTTGCAACAATCTCAGCGGTCTGCATTGATTGAGGATATGTTGTATTATTGAGATCTCTGAATTCTTTGCATTCACGATAGTGATCCAACATCAGATTCTCTGCTGTAAAGACTGGCATTACTGCTTCGCCGAATATTTTAGTATATAACTTTATATCGAGAGAAACATCTGCCATGGTATTCAACATCTCTATTTGAGAATATCCATATGATGCCAAAGTTTCAGTAATATTGTTGACGATTTCTTTACGACGTTTATCGGTTAATGCTTCGATAACTAAGAAATTATTTATATCTACGAATTCAATCCACTTGATGATTGGTCTGAGAAATGCCAATGAGAACATGAATCTGTTCAGAGGCAATGTATAAACAACTTCATCATCAACGTCACATTTGAACTGAACGGGATGTTTATGAAGATATCTACCTTTCTGATCACGGAAGCCCCAACACATAACGGCAATATCAGTTATTCGCTGTTGTAGCATAGAAAATTTGTCGCCCGGATATCTATTGAGAATGATAGTTCCACCAATCTTTTCTTCCAAGGTTTCGACATCTTCAATGGTATCCAAATATTTTAAATCTTCAAATTCCGATTCGTTGTGTTCACAATCACAGTTTAATCTTAATCTCACAGAAATCAACCTCCTATAGTTTATTTTTGAAATTAGAGTGTTAATATAAATTAGTAATTGAAGTTAAACTATTTATACGATTTAATTGTTACTCCCCGGATTAATCCGGGGAGTATAACAGTTATTAGTTATCAAGCATTTCCTTGGTGAACTCGAAGTCGTCCAATAACTTCTTTCTTCCAAGAATGTCTTGCTTTGTCTTACCCGAAATGATATCAAGTTCTTTAGCAAGAGCATATGCATCTGAAACATTGATTCTGATGAGTCTTCTTGTATTCGGATCCATCATCATTTCCTTTGTAGCGATAGCAGGATTTGAACCCAGACCTTTGTATCTGTCCTTTATTGCAGGATATCTCTTCTCTGTGAAGTTAAAGAATTCTGATAACAATGAAGCATATTCATCTCCATTGTATTTGTATTTAACAATCAGACCAAACTTCTTCTGAGCATCGATAACATATTTGAGTTCATGAATTAATGAGTCATCTATAACAACAACGAAGTCTATCAGATTATGAACGCCATAAACCTGATTGTTGGATTCATCAAATCCAATTTCCTTGAAAGTACCAGAAGCCATGTTCAACCATTTCTTCCAATGCTTTCTGAAATCTTCAACAGATTCTCCATACTTTGCAAATCCAAAAGCTATTAATTCCAATAACTCTGGATTGGAACTTCTGGAGATTGCAACTTCGTGAAGCACATTGTTATATTCAAATGCATCTGTTATCAATTCACGAGAAGTGAACTTGTCATCAACAATCTTGATGTTTCCAACGGACTCCAAGCATTTCTCAAGATATTCTGTCTTGTTTGCGATATACTGATAATTTTTCTTACCAGTTTTACCAGTTTCAATCTTATACAGAGGAGCTTCTGAAATATACAGTTTTCCTTCTGTAATGATTTCTGGCATCCATCTCCAGAAGAACAGAATAACCAGAACTCTAATCTGGAAACCATCAATATCCGCATCAGTCTGTATGATGATTCTTGAATACTTCAAGTTCTTAATATTGAATGTTGGTCCAATACCACATCCGAGAACTTTAATCAAATCTCTCCATATACGTGATTGAAGAACTCTATCAAGACTTTCGCTCCAAGCATTCAGAGGTTTACCCTGCAACAGATATATTGCCTGGGTCTTTGGATCTCTGGCTGTACGAACACCACCTGATGCTGATTTTCCCTCACAAAGAGATATCTCGATAATGCGTTTATCATTCGATGAACACGAAATAAAGTTAGCAGGTTTCTCCCATGACTTGATAGCTTTGGTTTCCTTTGAAACATTTCGAGCTTGCTCTCCAGCTTTACGAACTCGATTGTTCTGAATAACTATTTCAACTAAATCATTGATATGAGAAGGATGAGCGCATATCTCTTCATATACAGCTTTCTCGATAGCATGTAACAGAGGACGAGGGAACACATAACTCTTTTCCTGCGAATTGAATATGTTAGCACAGTCAGTTTCACACTTAAGAACTACCTGAAGATGTGAGAGAACATCCTTCTTTAAATCATCATCTTTCAAAGCCGGTTTCTTCTGAATAACCTTCTCTGTCAGATATTGAGTTAATCCATTGATAAGTCCATTCATATGCATTCCATTGTTGAATGTTGAAATCATATTCATCCAAGACTTACGAACATCTTCACCCTTATAATCAGCCGAAGTATATACAATACTTGCTGTCAGATTGAATGATCTATTATACGGAACCTCTCGTACAATTTCAATCAACTTTCCAGAACACGAAATATCATATGGAATACAAAGAGTATTGGCTGTTGTAATACCAGCCTCATCAAAATAGTCATATAGTCTTTTATGTTCAACGGAATATTTCTTACCACGAACTGAATAGTCGAAATTTATCTTCGGAGATAAGGTGTATCTGAAACTTGTGACCCAATCAACGAGAGTATCCACAGGAATCTTATCGGTTCCGAGTATTTGTTTGGAAGGTTTGAATTCTGTATACATTCCATGGTCGTCACCTGTATACTTCTCAAGATTCTCTTCAACAAGTTTTCCTTCTTTGTAGACAAGAGTCAATCTCTTCTTTTCCTGAGGACGTGTTGAAACTAACTTCAGATGAGATGACAATGCTGCTGATATTGTTGTACCTGCACCATTTTCACCAGCTGACATGATACCTTCTTTTCTTATAATATTTGAACCTGCGTTCAAAGTCTCAAATATTTTTCGAAGATCTTTTGTGGCAATACCTCTACCATTATCTTTAACTGTCAGAGATGTGTCAGTTATTGATAATTCGATAGTGTTGCCAGGTGTGTCTGGTTTTATACATTCATCAAGAGAGTTTGCAACTATCTCATCACAAATGTGCTTAACACCTTCTTCTCCAACATAGCCATTATACATAGCCGGTCTATTTCTGATTTTCTCAATATCAGATTCGATGAACATCATTTCATCATCTTTATAATCAAATATACTTTTCTTATCTGCTTTCATAATTTTCTCCTTTGAATAAAATAAGTTATGTATTTTAATAGTTACTACGAGAGCATTATTATCCCTCGACACAATAAGGATATATCTCTATAATTAAAATATTTACAATCCAATAAGAGACTTATCGAGTGCAGTCTCTCGAGGGAGTGATGACCCCTCGTGTTAATGAATCCTCCATTGTTTTAATTCTTTTCTTCTTTGTGCAATACCCTCCCTTCGGGGAGGGCACCTTTCCAATTTTTTAACTTTTCATATGTATATTATTAATATGAATAGAACAGAGGATATCTATAAGGTGGAATTCCTTATGGCGGTCTATTAAGGTTTATGGATATGAAAAGCGAGTTCTATTCTCATATACCATAACGGCTCAGGATTAATAGGTCGATATATGTGTGGGGGTGAACGTAAGACGACGCATCCCATCATCCCAGGAGAGAGGGTGGAGTAAAATCTCTCCATAGTTAAAAAGAAACGCCGTTGACTTTTCAGCCGCGTTTCTTTTTTCTTTTTGTAGCGTATCCTTTGACAAATCGGTAATTTTTATTTTAAGAAAGGAGAGATCATTTAATGCGTATTTTAAGTTTATACGATATTGATCTCAATATAAAAACAAATGATTTGATGGAAGTAACAAGTTCCAGAATATATTCAGGTGGTAATACATTCAATGAGAAAGGTTTGATGTCCGAAACGATATTTGGAATCACTCCTGAAGATAGAATGTATAAATGCGGATATATTAAATTGCCTTGTCATGTGTTCAATCCAGATGTTGCTAAAACGATAATCAATCGTGGTGGAGGTATCATCAGAAAGTGTGCATATGGTGAAGTAACTTGTGATATCATCGATGGAGTACTCACTAAGAAAGAAGGAGGAAATATCTGTGGTTTCGAAGATTTGTATAAGAATTGGGAAAAGATTAATATTGAGAAAACTTTGACATCAAAGGTTGCTAACAATATTACTATTCTCACAAAGTCTCCGAAACGTTTGTTGTTCACAGATAAGGTTTTGGTACTTCCTCCAAACTTCCGTCCTATTGGTGAAAGAAATGGTAGACCGGTAAAAGCTGAGCTGAATAACATATACGGAAAAATTCTTGGTTTGAAGGATGTATCATCACACACTTCAGGCAGAGGTGTCTATCCATTATACGGAAAGATTCAGGATGCTTTAATCGAAAACTACACATACATTTCTAAATACATGGGAGGAAAGAATGGATTCTTACAGCGTCACCTGCTGGCAAAGAATACACAGATGACTCAGAGAAACGTTATTTCTGCTCCGAGGTATAATAAGAATAAGTCACCAATTGGAATTTTCAAAACAGGTTATCCATTGCATACAGTAATGGGACTGTTCCTTCCATTTGTTAAATTCCAAATGAAACAGTTTTTATCTTTTTCTAACATATCTCAAATGCATTCAAATCCCGAAGAAGTTGATGCCAGTACAATAGAGAATCTTTATGACTCTACTGAGATAGATGCATTAATTAAAATCTATGGTAAAAATCCTGGTAATAGATTCAGAAAGATGTATCTTGATGCAGAAGGAACTAAACCGATTACAATTTCTTATTTTGATAATAATAAGAAAGAAGAGGTAACACGTGAACTCACACTGACTGATGTTGTTTACATTTGTGCTAAGAGAGCTGTTGAAGATGGTAACAAACATGTTCTTCTGACACGTTATCCTATAGGAAGTTACAAGGGAACCTTCTTCTCAAAGGTACATATTTTATCGACTAACGATACGACAGATGTAACTTTCCAAGGTGATAGGATGGAATACTATCCCGTGGTCGATCCTGATAGATCACATGGAGAAGTTGCTGTTTCTTTTGCTGATACTCTAACTCCTTCCAATTCACGTCTTTCTGCAATCGGCGGAGATTATGATGGAGACACTGTTAAGTCAGTTGGCATGTGGTCAGATGAAGCTAATGAAGAAGCAGAACGACTCATGTATTCTAAGATATATTCTGTTCAACCTAATATGGATAGTATGTATGAAATTGCAAAAGGTTGTTTGAATGGTCTATATTCAGCAACGAAACGAAAAAAGAAATAAACAAAAATGGAGGATTTGTAAATGGATTTATTAAACTCTTTCAGAGACATGGGCAAGTATGATGATAGAGAGGATGAGTTTGTGCCTACCAAACCACCTTATCCTCGAGCATATACTGATCAGCCTGTCAACAATGTTGTTGAAGATTTTGAGAAGTTCAATCATTCAACAATGTACTACAATCTCGACGGATACATTTCACCTCATTCATATATGAACTGGGGTGCTAATTCTGAAATCGTTACAAGTCTTATTGAAGATTGCAAAGTACCAGCTTTCTTGGATAGACTTGATCCCAATCAGATATTCACTCCTGACATGGCAGAGCTTAGAAAACTTGCGGCTGATGAAAACAAAATCTGCAAGATGTTCGAGCGTCGTCTTATTGAAAGCTTGACTGCCCAGGGAAAGATCGGACTTGATGAACTTGATATCGAAGCTATGCAAGCATTAACAGCTGCTCGTTCTTCAATAACATCAATCAACAAAGAAAAGACAAATATCAAGGCAAAGATAGCAGATCTGAAAATCAAACAACAGTCACTCACAAATGGTTCGAATGGAAGCGGTGGCGGAAATGGTCAGAATACTTCTGCTCAGAATCCATACGCTGCTCGTAGCATTATGGATAATATCTTCGATCTCACCATGAAGGCTTCTACACCGACAACAGTCAATGTTCCCGCTCAGGATATTGATCCTGCTACATTTGATACAGATGATATCGGTGGAGATGGTGATACTACAATGACTGAGTTTGAAACTTTCAATCCGAAAACCATTGTAAGAGTAGATCCTACTGGTGACATTTCCACAGCCGAATATGTAACAGTGGATCAAAATGGAAACGAGTTAACAGATTTCCCAAATCCAAGAGTTCCAATTTCGGAAATCGACATGGATGCCAAAGAAGCAAAAAATGAAATTCGTCAAACCTTTGCAGTCGAAGTTCGAAATCCTGATATGATCGATATTGATAATGTATAATCGTTATTTGCATACCCCGGGAAACCGGGGTATGTAATATCCACATTTTTATAATTGCTGAAGGATTTTGTCCATTATAAATTGCGATTCTTTATAATATCAAATTTCCTTACTCAATTAAATTTTATTTAAGAAAGGAAGATTACAGCTATGATCGAAACTAAATATGGTCTCAAGTATCATTTTCCTCACAGCATAGTGAATATCATCGATAATAGTATGTACGCAGGCGAACTCCCTGTGATCGAAGCATCAGATCCTTCTCTGTATGCAACTATGGTCGTATCTCCTATGCCGTTCGGTGAAGATGGTGTATTCAAGACTGTAACAAGATCAGATGTTCTTAATGTTGCTTGGGGCAATTCTAAGATTACTTCTTCTGATATCAAGAGATATGGTCAGCAGATCACATATCCGATGTCATTGATTTCTCAGAATGTTCCTGTTCGTATGTTAAGAGTTACTCCCGAAGGTTCAACATATGCTTTCTCATGCATCGTTGCTCAATGGTATGTTGAAGAGAACGATGGTATGAAGCAGCTTAACATAAGATTCCTTGTACGCGACGGCAATTCTGAAGAGATCTCAAATATCTCAAATATCGAAAGATATAAGAATACTGACAGACTCTACAACAAGCTTTGTGACATTTACAATGTTACAGCTCCTGCCACCGACGAGAAGCCTTTCATCGCTTATGACGCAAGCTTCCCGTGTACAAATCAGGCACTTATGATTTGCAATATTTCTGCTGGTCGTGGTAGAAATTACAATTATATTGCCAATACAATCTCAAAGGCATCTCAGGGCAAGAACCCTCCGAATGTTCTTTACACATTCACCTCCTTCGACACCATTTCTGATTGGGAGGTTGAAGCATTTTCTTCTGCTCTCGTTGATATTAACAACACTCGCACTGACAAGGGCCCGTCCGTTGAAGATGTAATGAGTGCACGTGAGGATGGTTCGTCTCTCGTAAAGCAGTATGTCAACGATGCATGCGTTGCTGGCGTATATGCTGAATGGAGAAATATTCTCTCAGAAATCGTCATGAACAACGGAATGACTTTGAGTGAGTCTGAAAAGGATTATATCCGACAGGTTTACAATGCAACAAATGTAAACACATTCGATATACTTTTCGGCAAGTTCATTGCAACTGGTTCTGATGACCTGGTTCTTCCGAGATATAACATTATCATGGTTGATCCGAACGTTCCTATGCTGGACGAGTCTCACAGAATCACTCCGGCTCCTACAACAGAATCTCTTGAAGCTTCTCAGGCTATTGCGGCTCTTGCTGATGCTCTTAATGGTACTGCAGCTAAAAGCTTTGCAGACACTTCGCTTATAGGCATCAAGGCTAATACCAAGGCTGGCTATGTGAATATCGGTGATATATACTTCGTTGGAAACAATGCTAACCTCGTTACTGGAATTAATCAATATTCAGGTGGTATTACTTCCATAACAGTAAACCTGTTCAGAAAGTATACAGCTGCTCACACACCTGTTACCGGTGACAATATCGAAAAGGTTGCTCAGCTCAGTGGTATTTATTCACGTACCACTATAACAGATGGAAGCAATAATCCTCCTGCTCTTGCAACAAAGACCGATGTCATCTACGGTATCTATGATCCTTCCGATAACAACAGCGTGAAGTTGTACTACAAGTCGGCTGGAGATAGTCCTACCGTTTACGAATACACAGAACTTGATCTCTACATGTCTCTCGTTCTCAATTCCACTGGTAAGAGCAATTCCAATGCATATGCAAATATCATTGGTATAAAGGCACCTGATGGTGCAACTTATACAACTGCAACAAGTACATATGGTGCTTACTTCAAGATCGGTGGAACATGGCTTGATCTCTCAGGCAATGAACTTCGGGTTGTTGTTAACGGTAATAAGTATACAGGCCATGGTACTGGTGAAGAAGACAACATCATTGTTCAGGCCAATAAGCAGGTATACTCAAAGATGCCTACTAATATTGATGTTATCATGGACATCTATGGTTCTGAATATGACGTAATTCTTACACAGACAGATGACAGTGAAACTGAGCCTGCCGTACTTGACAAGCAAATCTTCAGATTCATGATTAATGGTACTCAGGGATCTATCTGGTCATTCTCTAAGGAGAATAAGGAGATTCCCGGTGATTACTATGATCAGACAGAAGATGGTGATTATCTCTATAGCAGTGCTGAATACATTCCTGAGAATGGCGGTATCAAGCTTGCTGGTGGTAGCACCGGATTCTTCGATGAATATGAAGATGGAAAGATTTCCACTGAAGTATTCAAGTGGCTCTATTCTAAGCTTCTTGTTTCTGCTTACAGAGGTCAGATCGATACAAGAATTACTTCTTCGAACAGAGTAAGTGCTAAGTATCTCTTCGATGGTGGTCACAATACTCTTATCGGTATCACAATTCTTCCGTATATGACATACCAGCTGTCTGACATTGCTCAGGCTTCTACAATCTATACAGAAGATGAAAAGATGGCAATTCTTCTCAATCCTGACATTCTTGCAGATCCTCGTATATCTTCTTCTGATGATATCGATGTTAAGACAGCGATGTACGATCTTATGATCGAAAGAGTATTCCAGAGAATCCCTGAGGTCAACAGACCTGTAGGTGATGGATACGGTCTGTCTCTCCATCTCGATGCTGGTATCTGTGATGCTCAAACAGCATTGCTTATGAACCAGACATTCTCAAAGAAGTTCACAAATGCAAATGCTTCTTGGGACATCGGTGGATATACCGAGAATGGTGTTACATACACCTACACAAAGCGTCTTGTTGACAATATGTTCACCCACATGACAACATACTCGGTTAACAAGCCTTATGCTAATGAATATACAATATTCAAGCCGCAGTCATTCTTCCCAGATGTCGATACTCAGGATTGGGAACTCCGCGAGCTCATGTACAATTCAGGCGGTAACGTTTGGATTCCTGATACTAACGGAAATCTCAAGAGATGGTCTCAGCGTACTCTCAGCAATGAGAGAACTGGAACTTCTGATCTCATTCAGGAGTCTAACCAGAGAACTCTCTCACAATTCTGTGATATTCTCCAGAGAAAGATCGACAATTCCTTGCTGGAATACAATGATGACGGTGTTATCAAGACTCTTGAGGACAACTGTAATGTTACATTCTCTCCGTGGATCGGTCAGATTGTAAAGGATCTCAGTATCAAGTTTGCAAGAGACATCAACATCGACGGCGGCGAAATTCTCGTATGTAACGTAGTATTGAAGTTCAGAGGACTCGTTCTCAGAAGTGCAATACTTGTTAACATCGAACGCAGAACAGATTAAGAAAGGAGGAAATAGGATATGGCAATTACTTCGCAATCTGGACTTCGTGAAAATACAGGTAATATCAATGATTACACAGGTATGATATCAGGCCTTGCTCCTGATATCCATACTCTGCGATCTTTGAATCCTGAAACCACGAATCGTGTTCGTATCTTCATGTATCGTGGTCCTTTCTTCTTGATGCAGTATCTTGCTGGTGACACCAAGAATGCTTATGACAATACTCTTTTCTCAACCTATAAGAAGATAATCGAGTATTGGAACATGGGCATCAACCCTCAGCGTAGCGGTGGTCAGCTCAATGCTGGTTCACTCCAGGGTGGTTTCGCTGGAAGAAATATTGCAATCCCTACTACACAGACAAGTGGTCAGAATGAAACACTTCAGATTACTGTTCCTGAGTTGGTAGGTCGTCCGATGGCAACTGTTCATAACATGTGGATCGACGGTATCTCTGACCGTATGACTGGACTTACTACATACTTCGGTCTTGTAGCTGGTTCTGGTGCAAGATCAGAGAATGGCAATACTCTTCAGAGAGTATTTAAGCCGGCAGATGGTGAGAACGATATGGCTCTTGAACCGTCACCTGCATATGAAGTTGCTGAATTCTTGATCGTTGCTCTTGACAGATCTGGTGCTCGTGTTGAAGCTGCTATGGCTGCACTTGGATGCTATCCTGCACAGCGTGTCGGTGATGAAATATTCACTCACAACTACAATGGTCAGTCCAACATTCAGCAGTTCGCACTTCAGTTCAACTGTCAGTTTGTAGAGTCTTCTTATGTAAACGACTTCGCATCAAGAGTTGTTGCTCAGCAGAGCATCTTCGGTTCTTACATGAACCTCAATCCTGGCTTCGGCGATGCTATGTTTAAGAAGAGAACCGATACATCTATCAACACTCCTCAGTTCAACTACGGCAAGCGTCCGGCTCTTGATGCTGTTCAGAGTGGTGTCGGCAACTATCCTGCCTTCAAGGCATCTCAGCAGGTTACTCAGAGAGATGGACTTCATGATCACGAGATTACTCCTTCTGATCACTCCTCTATCTACACAAGCCCGACTGAGACAGTTCCGATTGACAATCCTTACGGTACTTCTGCCGAAGGTTAATCGAACAAAAAAGAATACTTATACACCCCCGGGCAACCGGGGGTGTGTATTCTTTATATTGTTATGAAAATCTCCAATATGTAGAATTTTTCATATACAAATTTAATTGCCATATAATTATTATTGTCATATGAAAAATGAGATGATTGAACATCCAACAAAGCTTTTCCTGTTTTGGATACCATCATCTTTGATATGAATACTCCATCATCTATCAATGTCGGTTCTTTTGCTTTCTTAACATTGTTTCCATATGATATGAATTCAGATTCCAAAGCTTTCATAACAAGTTCGGGACTATTGATTGTATCCAACTCATTTTGAATTGTATCGTCTTCCGGCGATGATAGTTTGAGAATCTCTTCTTGAAATTCATCATCTGTGAATATGAATTTATATTTGAAATTCTTTGGTCGAAAATCTTTTAAGAACTTAGCATACTCTTCTTTTGTCATTGTCAAATCCTCCATTCAATAACAACATTCATATTGCTCTTTTGGATATTCCATTAAATATCTAAAGGTTTTGACATAACCCTCTAAAGATAATGGAATACATTCCATGTGAGGATCGATAGAATTGCTGAACATTGTGAATAATCCATCAATGTCATAATTTGGTCGATATTCTGAAGGCCATTCATATTCTGAATATCCTTCAAATGGATCTTCTCCATCATCAAGCATATCATATTCTGGTATAAATCCCCAATGTAATTCATCAACATCTTGTACTATTTTTGCGATAAATTCATATCCAGTTTCAAGCACTGCATATCCGAATAATATATCATCAGTTATGACTCTTTGAGCAAGTACTCCACAAGCACGTGCTATTCTATCTGTTGTACACACATTATATATTTTCTTATCTTTGTTTGATTTCATATGATATATTTGAAGAACATCATACTCTGCATTCTCTCTTTGTCCGGGAGTAAGACTTTCAATACCTCTCATAAGTTCTTTTGGTAAGCTGTGTTGTTTAACAAACATACTGATTGCTTCTATATCATCTGACACAACATATTTCAATGATGATTTTTCTGTTCCAAATTGCATGCAATAATGTGGAACATCAAATACATTGTCTTTATCCAACATTACAATCACACTCTTTTCCTTTATTTATTGATAATCATTGATAAACATTGAAGTATTAATGATTATATACCTTTATCCCTTGCTCAATAAAGATATGTATATATTCATGATAAAAATCTTATTCAAAAGGAGCGACGAATACTTATGAGTGAAATCATAAACAATGAAAATCCCATGAATGTTGAAAGTGAGACTATGAATTCCGCAAAAGAATTTAATCCTGCTACGGATGATGCTCTCATGAAACTCGTGAATCAGCATAAGAATAAAATTGCCGCACAGGGCGAGGAAGCTGGTTCAGCAAAAATGATTCGTAAGGAGATACCTCTTGTGGACGATGATAACAAGATAATCTCCGTTGATAGCGACAAGGCTATTACAAATGAAAAGCTTCCTGTATCAAAGCCAACTCCGGTCGACGAAGATGAGTTTGGTGATAATGATCTTCAGAAAGAAATGGAAGCACAGGATGCTCGTGAACGACATGAGCGTGAAGAAGCTATCAAGGCAGAACGTGAAAGAAAAGCTGCTGAAGAAGCTAAGAAAAAAGCAAATACATATGCCTATAAAGATCCTGTTGAAATGGGAGAAGCTGTTGGTTTCCAGGCAGATAAAATTGCAATGATCAACAGAATGACCCAGATGGTACTTAAGAAGTACTTCATCAAGGAAGGTGAAATTCCGGAAACATATCCTGCTGAGGGAGCTGGTAATCATCTTACACGTCTTCAGTGTCTCGGTGAACTCACAGCTCTTTATGAATCAAACGGTGCTTACATAACACCTGAGTTCGAACAGATTATCCTTCACAACTGGCAGATGAATAACGGTCAGTTTGCGGATGAATGGATAAAGGAAAATACATCTGTTGATGCAGAAGGAAACATTGTTCTCGATAAGTATAGCAATCCTTCTTCTGATAATGGTGATGATAAGGGAACTTCAGACGGCGGTTCTTATCGTGACAAAGCACCTATGGAGATTAACATCTTCACTCCCGAAGATCTTACTTCATTAACTGTTAACATTGATGATGAAGTTCTTGGTGAAATGAACTTCACAAACAAAGTCAATGTTAATGTTATCAAGGTTTCTAATGAAGAGATTTTCGCTGGTAAGAAAATTATCGAAAACTCTGACAAACCTGGTATCATTCGTGACTTCACATCTACAATGTCAGATGTTCAGTTCACATTACCTGCTTCTGGATTCCGTGCAACAATGACAGGTATCAACTGGTTCGATGCTCTTGGTCTTGCTGATGTTGCAGGTAAGACTGAACAGGATAAGGCAATCGAACAGTGGTCAATGTTCTATAAGCATATGAAGAATGTTTCCATCGGCGAATTCACAGATTTCGAAGACTTCCTTAAGAAGACCAAGTATGTTGATGCATCTGTTATAATGTGGGCTCTGCTTACTGCTACAACCGGTGATGAGGAAGAGTTTGGCTATACATGTACAAATGAGAAATGTGAAAAGACATTTGCAATCAAATACAATCCTCACTCAGTAGCTCATATCAATGAAAGCAATATAACGGACGAATACTTCCGTGCTTCAAAGGCATCACCTGGTCAAGAAGCTCTTGATGTATTCCATGAAATGGGAGGACATCACCTGTATTATACACTTCCTGATTCAGGAGCAATTCTTGAGCTCAGTCAGCCTTCTGCATATGATATGATTCAGAAGAAGCTCAGAACTCAGGACAAACTTCAGAAACAGCTCAAGGCTGAATATGAGGAAGTAGAGGACAAGGATTCATATCAGGGTGCAAGACTTCAGTTCCTTATGGGAATCAACCAGTTCATTGATTCTATCATAATTCCTGGACCTACGGAAAATGATCCGAAATATAAGTATACAACATGGGATGACATTGTCACGATACTTACAAACCTTTCATGGAAAGATACAAACATGCTTTCTCCTCTCATGACTGCTCTTGCAAAGAGATTTGCATCACCGATCGATATGTATGTTGAAGATGTTACTTGCCCGCATTGTGGTAAACACTTGCAGAGACTGTACATCACTAACATACAATCACAATTACTTTTCAACGCATCTCGTCGGTATCAGAATACCGAGATAAACTTGATCGAGACTCTGTAGAAATATACAGAATCGCACGATTACTTGGAAAAGTAATTCCGTTCGAAGTTCTGATGAAACTACCTCGCCCAGTAGTGTATCGTCTCCGAGATTTGCGAGTTGAAGAGTTACAGGCGACAAATAAGCAACAAGAACAATATCAGAAAAAAATAATGAATAACATGAATAATGGAGGACCATCACAAAATAATCAGAATGTCCCATCTTTCTTACCAAGTCTCGGCGCGGAAGAGTTAGAGGAAGAATTGGGGCTTGACTAAAAATGGAAGTGAGATGGTTTCGCGTGTTAGATCAATTCATAAAAGTATTCTTAGAGAATCATGGTATTGAATATGTGTGTGCACATTTCTTGGAACTGCGAGAACAATACTATGCTTCTCGATAACAGATATAAAAGCTTAAGGAGGATTTATTAATATGGGAATGTCAGCTAAACTAATTAACCTTAAGGCATCAACAAAGAAAGATGTTGATAAATACAAATATCACATTGCTTCAATGACGTTGCTGTTCGAAATCATTAAAATGATAAATGGACACCACAAGTATATTGACAATAATACTTTCAAGAGCAAGTATCTCGTTTCTACTCGTGATGTAGAAACGGAGTCTTATCCTCTGGATCTCTTCATTCCTGATTTGGAAAATGAAAGAACTTTCTTGGTCAACAGAGACACTCCTGAATATCAGGAAATGATCAAGAGAGTAACCGAGGATGATTTCAAGATTGCTTTTGAGGATGAGCCTACCAATGAAGCATTCATGAAGTACAAGGAAGATTGTACAATCTTTCCCGACATCCAGGATGATGTGTTCATTTACATGATAATCTCAAAGTATCTGGATAAACTCGACCAGATGCGTTTGATATCATTCTCTATAACTCGAGAACTTATAGAATGGACTGTAAACAATATCACTCTTGATGATTGGAAAGGTTTCGTTAGTAAGACTCCTTCCGACAAGAAATATGCTAAATATGGAATCGATTATTTCTTCGATCCTGAGTTGGCTCGTATTCAGGCATTCTATAATACCGAAGAGCAGTGTGGTGATGCATTATGTGACACCAATCTGCTTCTCAGAAGAACTGCAGCCGCTGTTAATAGTTCTGCTGAATCATTTATGTTGCTTGCTATGTATCAGATTCTTTCATTCGCAATCCCGGATATTATGGCAAAGGAGAACATCGAAGAATCTCCTTGCAGAGACTATGTCGTGAATGTCCTGTCAAAGATAATGGACTAAGAAAAGGAATATCAGGCGGCTAAGCCGCCTGATACTTTTCATGTAATTATTATAATGAAAGGAGAATTCATGTGTCTAACATAATGAAAATAGATAATAAGTATTATGATTTTGGGACAAAGAACAAATCTTTTCTTCAGACAGCTAAAGAATTAAAGATTCTTGGAATAAAACATTGGTACTTCATGCTGGAAGTAAAGCATCCAGAACTTGGTGTTCAAGACTTAAACCCTCGATCAGATACTTTGACTGCTGAACAGCAAGGTTCTATTATTTTGGAATGTAAACAAAATATTTGGTATTACTTCCGAGAGGTATTTGCTGTTCCTGCAAGAGGTGCTCCGATGCCTTTGGAATTCTATTTACATCGAGGAAGCTGCGCAATGATTTGGTGTTATCAACATAACATCGGTTTCATGGCTGCTTTTGTTCGTCAGGTTTATAAAACAACAACGGTATTGGGATTATGTACATATGCTTTCTTATTTGATTTAAAGAACTCGACAATCCCATTCATGCATATCGATGGTGGTAAAGCGAAATCGAATGCAAAGGAATTCAGAGAATATGTAATGACATTACCACCATACATGAATCCATTCTATGAGATGAAGAAACCTCCGGGAATTGATTCTATCATTTATAAAGAACACAAAACATCAATAAAGATAATTGCTTCTGCTCAGAATGCTGTTGATGCAGAAGATAAACTTCGTGGTGATACTCCGTATGTAGCATTCATTGACGAGTGGGAGTTCATTGAACATATTGATTCAACAATGTCTGGTGCCGCTCCTGCTATTCACTCTGGTCGTGAAATCACAAAGAAGCTTGGTACTGGTAGAAACTGTATCATGATGATATCCACACCTGGTAACTTGGAAACTACAACGGGTAAAGCTGCACAACGTATGATTGATGCAACTCAAAGATGGACTGAGCAATATTATGATATGACAGAGAATGATATCGAATGTTCTTTCCAACTGGTATCAGAAGATGGTTCTATGGAAGCATTGACAATGGTTTATATGGAATACTTCCATTGGCAGCTTCGTAAAGGTGAAGAGTATCTCATCGAGAACTACAATGAATTTGCAAAGACCGGCAGATTTGCCGAGTATCGTAGAGGATGTCTTCTTGAAAGATTCCGTGGTTCTGATTCAGCTATCTTCAGACAGGAAGATATTGATTACATTGTTCAACACGAAAGACAACCAGAATATGATATCTTCATTCTTAAGAAGTTCCATCTGTATGTTTATAAGCATGAAGTATATGATGTTGATTTGACTTCAAATACTCCTTACTTCGATATCAATATTCCTTATTTGATAGGAATGGATATCTCATATGGTGGTGGTTCGGATAATACTGCAATCATTGTAGTACATCCTTACACTCTTGAGATTGTTGCTGAGTTATCATCTCCATACATCGGTAACAATGACCTCACTGAGTTATTCTTGGCTTTGTGTAAACTCATTCCACATGGTGTATTCTGTCCAGAAGCAAACTCTCCTGGAAAGGTACTGGTTGATACTATTCAAACTTATGGTCTTGAATATCGTGTTTATCACGATCCTCAACTTGACCTTTCTAAGAACGTTGTTCAGAAAACAGATTCACCTCAAGTTGCAATGCAGAAGAAAGCTCACAACAAACAATACATCGGTGTTACTGTTAATGAGAAGAACAGAAAAGAAATGTTCCAGATGCTCATAGCAACAGTAAAGGATTACCGTACACTCGTCACATCACATTATCTCATAAAGGATATACAGAATCTCGTTATTAAGAAAGACAAGATTCAGGCAGATACAGGTGAACATGATGACATGGTAATGGCATATAACCACGTGCTATATGTATTGAACTTTGGTCATGACTTAACCAGATTTGGTATCGATAAAACCAAGTGCACATACAACACAGCTCGTCAAGCTGTTCATGATTATATTGAACAGAAAGCCGAAGAGGTTGTTGATAATATTCATCTGTATGACCACAGAACATATCAAGACCAAGTAAGAGATGATATGTTATCGAACGATCATTCCTCAATGGGATTTGGTCCTGATGGATATGATGAGTATGGTTATAAGTATTCGGATTATCACGAATATGGAACGCATCGTGATGAGTTAGCTGGTAATACTCCATATGGACACAAAACGAATACCAATCCATATCCTTCATTATCAGCAGGCGTTTTGAAAATGTTTGTTGATATGAATGACTAAAACGAAAAGAGTAAACTATACTTACTCGAAAGGAGTGTGAAATATGGAAGAAAAAATAGATTGGTGTCAGGAATCTTTCAGCTGCACTGATGTTGAAATTGAAGATGATAATGACATCGTAATCGAGTTTGTTAATAAAGATAACATATCTTTCAAACTTGACAAGGTTTGTAATTCCATCATTAAAACACTTAATAAAGTTATCGAAAAAGAAAACCCCACCAGAGGTTTTCTGTTGAATCTATACAAGCCAGCTCAGACTAAGAAGTCTGATGAATTTGGATTTGGAGATTCTTCAAACGATGGAAAAGAAATTATCAACTTCAAACGTCCTTTCCAACAGACGGCAAATATCAAACCTTTTGTCGAGTTTAAGAAACTTGAGAAAAAGATTGATAAGAAGTATAAACTTCAGAATGCTTTATCAACTGAAAAGGTTAATGCTGTAAAAGCGGCTGGAAAGGCAATTGATAATCTTGTCGAAGATATCAATGCTTTGATTGCCGATGATAATTCTCCTGATTCATTGATAGAGTCAATAGTTGATCAACATAAATCTTTGAAAGAAAAGATTGATAAGTTAATCAACGTAAAGGATTTGACCAATGATGAAGAGGCAAATCCAACTGTATAAAAAGAAAAAAGATAACCCCACCAATCGGTGGGGTTATTTTAATCTTCATCAAGCTCAGCAAGAAGATCATCGAGCTTATAAACCCGGTGA